>OCVV012873919.1_pt1 | contig 37186 bp, 79 predicted proteins | sample 1539721 | NCBI WGS metagenome assembly OCVV01 (sample SAMN02144230, study PRJEB22623) | gut metagenome | biome: sheep rumen | host: Ovis aries | place: New Zealand | reverse complement strand
GCATGAGAGTGGTATCCGGATGCCGTTGTATTATACCCTTCTGCATGAGAATCATCTCCAGTTGCATTTGTTGTATTACCTTCAGCATGACTTGCACTACCTAACGCAGTAGTACCAATGCCTTCACTATGTGATGCGTAACCTTTTGAGCCTGAATTTGATGAATAATAATTTACTTGAGAAATTATAAATTCAACATTCGCAGTCTTTTTATTCCCAATTCCTAATTTTTCAGATAATTGAAACCATTTTGAACCACCAGTGTATACAGCTGTTACTGTTATTCCTCTATCCGAAACATCAACCCCATTTAATTTGTATAGCATACAGCCTACTGAATAGACATCCGCAGCTGATGTACCTTCAGTTGTTTGATACAATCTAGTTTCCGTTGCAGCGGCTTTTATTGTGTCACTAATTGGTTGACCTGTTACTATAATTTTATAGCCAATCCCTTCAGCATGAGAATACCTACCTTCTGCTCTGGTATAACCTCCCTCTGCGTGCGAACCAACTCCCTGCGCAACAGTTTCAACTCCTTCAGAGTGAGATGATGCACCCTTTGCAGAATTGCTAAATCTACATTTTACATTAACGAATTCGTCCCCTTCTGTATCATTTGGAATATAATCAGATAGATTAAGGTAGGTAGATATGCCATCTTCAGCTTCAATATTCTCAATATAAATAATTTTATCAAAATCTACAGTAGATGCACCAATGTTCAAATGGCACAAATCGCCTGCATTTTGAACAAGAATGTATCTAGCAGATTCTCTATCAATTCGACGTAATGTTACCAATACTTCAGATTCGTGTTCATAGCCTCCCTCTTTATGAGAGCCATATCCTGTAGCAGAACCGCCTCTACCTTCGGAATGTGCAGCAGTTCCTACTGAGTAAGTACTATACCCTTCAGCATGTGCACCATTACCATTAACTTTAGTTTGAAAACCTTCTGAATGAGCACCCTCTCCTTTCTCTACTTTGGTATAATATCCTTCAGAATGAGAAGAATTACCGGCGGCGATTGCCCCAATACCCTCCGAGTGACTTCCGGAACCTTCTGACTTTGTTCCAAGACCTTCCGCATGAGCCCCACGGCCTGATGCCTCTGTATAAATAATAGTCTGTTCTCCTGTTTCTTTCCAATTACTATCATCAGTTACTGCTATAGAACCTTCTGCATGAGCTCCTTGACCTGATGCGTTTGTACCAATACCTTCGGCATGTGATTTTTCACCACTTGCTTGAGTCTGTTGAGTATCTATGGTTCTTTCATCATCTTTGCCTTGGTGATATAATATCGAAGTACCACCATTCTCTGCATGTGAATCTAAGCCTGATGCTATTGTTTCATGACCTTCGGCAACACTATTATCTCCACCAGCAACTGCCCCGGTTCCTTTTTGCTGAACACTATTTTCACCAGAGCCTTTTTCCCAAATATCCTCTCGGGGCCCAAAAGTAACTATTTCATCACTGTCATTTTTAATAAACAAACCCTCCGTTCCTTCGTGGTAGTTCAGCGCTATTTCACCGTACTCTAAATCTATTGGTTGGGGAATTTTTCCTTCCCCTTCTGAAAGTGTTTCGTTGGAGCGTTTTAGCAATACAGTATATTTTTTTGCCATAGAATAAATGATTTTCATATAAATATCTGCTGAAAAAAAATTCTCGCATCTTCATTTGACATACTCCCACGAATGAATTCGTGGGATTCTTAAGGTTTTACAAACACCGCGGCCCGATTTATTTTGTCCCCTAGTTTGTCGATGCCCCGACGAAGTATATTTCTGGCGGCATTCAGGTCCCTGCCGTGGGACTTCCCAGACAATAACTAATCCACCGGCTTCAGAAAGATGCGCCAGAATCCGGGAGGAAATTGAAATTATTTGTATATTTGCAACACGGGACTAAAGTAGTGGGTTTTCTCCCGTAATTATCATAAAGAAAGGAGGAAAATAAATGAAGTACATTAACACAGATAGACTGATTGCTGAGATAGAAAGGCGAAAGAAAGAGATTTTTGAAATTGGCGATGACACATTTGAGAACAGATGGGTTTGTGGCTCACTTGATGGTATCAAAGCATTTGCCATATCTCTCCAGCAGGAGCAGCCGGAGGTGGATTTCGAGAAGGAATTAAAAAACGAGAGGACTAAATTATTGGATGCGTTTGGTCCAATGAACGGAGAGCAATGTCTTGCTATTAGGAATTTTGCTCGTCACTTTTACGAACTTGTTAAAACCGCAAGAAAGGAGGAAAGTAAATGAAATACGAAGCTGAAGGTATCGTAACAGATGCAGGTGGTCTTTTTGGATATGATGTAGCCGCGTTTACGTTTGATGAAAACCACACATACATCGTGCTCCTTCCTCACGTAGAAGGCGGCAAGTGGGGTGACAAAGTTAAATTAACAATTACCAGAGAGAGCAAATAACCATGACAAGAGAAGAGGCAATACAGAAGTTAACACCTTTCATCCCGTATAAGATTTATGTGCCTCAACATAATATTGAAGCAGGGAATATTCAAGAATTGAACGAACTTATTGTAGCAGGTTCAACGGAATACATTCGCAAGGACGCTCTGCTGGATTGGGCAAAAGAACAGGCTTCTATCACTGAGAAACTTAATGGCAAAGGCGCTATGTTGAAAGCGTGGGATAGTTTAATTGATAAAATCGAATCGCTATGACACAAGAAGAAAGATATAAAGAGGCAATGGCATTTATTGATTCAAACAAAATGTCTCATTTCAGTGAATCATACGGACCGGATTGCCGAGTATATAAAGACCGTACAGATGTTGTTAGTGTTAATGTTGCTAAACTTGCCGTGGATATAGCGTTAGGTAAATTATAATTTCATTATATATGGTATTTTGGATTATTTTGTCAATCATTGCATATTCATTGTTAGGAACAATGATTTGTGCTAAGATTGGTGTATTATGTGACAGCGATAATTTTTTGGGATTGGATGATTTTTTGGCATTGATTGTTGATACTATATTGATTGCCTCCTGGCCATTGACGCTTATATTTCATTTTTTATTGGAGGATTGAGAGTTATGACACAAGAAGAAAAAAAATTACTGCTGAAAGACCTTTGCGCGAGGTTGCCTTATGAGCCACACATCTACATTAAAGCCGGAAAAGCACATGCAGATATTGTGCTGAACGGGACACATATTCACGACTGGATGACGGTTCCATCATGTCAAAACATAACCATCAAACCATATCTTCGTCCAATGTCAACTATGACTGGGGAAGAGAGAAAATATTATATCCACCTTCTTAATTTAACAAAATCTGACAGAATTGTAATATCAAAGGACGGATTAGGAACATCAGGAGCAGAGGATATTATTGATTATCTCAATGCACATTACCTCGATTTTCGTGGTTTAATCCCTATGGGACTTGCTCTTGAAGCGCCTAAGGATATGTATAAAACCGAATAAAATTTCTGTAGATGAAAATAAAAGTAAACAAGAATCAGTGGCTTGACGATTACATTGCAGGAAATTGGGCACGCGAAATGCGGGATTACGATTTGAGTGTTACCCCTAACCACAATACGGGCGAATTTAAAATGGAGGATGTTACACCTGAACAGTTAATGGATTACATCAATAAAGGCTACGGAATTAAAATAAACTGCTAAGGCTATGGGCAAGAAATTTTCAGAGTTGAAGGCGGGCGATTCTGTGTGGGTTTGGTGGTATAGTGAATTGTACGAATATGGACTTCACGAAATTCGTTCTGCTAAGATATTTTTGCTTACTGATGATGGGAAAGTAGAACTGAAACCGTCAGGAGAAATGTTAATGTCTTTAAACGGTGGCGGCGAATATGTAATACGCAACGACGAAAGCAACTATGAAGCATTTGTTTATGGATGTGATGGTCATGAATATAAAATTTTCGGCACGTCCAAGGAAGCAGTAAAAAACCTACTTCAAGAAGTTTTAACAAAAGACATAGAAAAAATTGAAGCCGACAAACAAAAATGGCTAGCCGAATTTGATAAATAACACGATGAGAATATTATGCATACTGCAAAACGCATGGGGTGACAGGGAACTTCCCATTACATTTATTCCCAATCCCTTCAATAAAAGCGCAAAAACCATCAGGAAAATGGTGGGTGACAACTTTTTTATGTTTTCCAACACAACCGATGTGGTAACGAAGACCTCAAGGGAAAAACCAAAACCCAATTACGAACACTTTGAAAAGGTGATAAAAAGGATAAAGTACTTCGACATGGTCCTCGTATGTGGAAAACAGGCGGAGGAAACAGTAAATAAATATATGACGGAAATTGAATCGCAGGGAAAGCCAATTATGTTTGTTCCTCATCCTGCGGCCAGAAACCTCACTAACGCGAAATGTGAGGAAATTAGAGAACAAATAAAGAAATACGAAAAGTCCATGACACAAGAAGATAAACAACTATTACTTAAAGACCTTTGTGCAAGGTTGCCGTATATTACATATTATGACTTATCATACTATGGGCATAAAACACGAGCCGTTTTACAAGAGCTTATAACAACAAAAGACCCATTAAAAAGTCTTGTAAAAGTTAACACCGTTGTCAGTCCAATTCCTTATGAGAATATCAAGCCTTATCTCCGTCCAATGTCAAGTATGACCGAGGAAGAGAAAAATGAATATTTTGGCAGAATAACAACAAATAGTCTTATTGAAACATTTTCACAACGAGTTATTGATTGGCTTAATACGCATCACTTTGACTATCGTGGTTTGATACCTATGGGACTTGCTCTTGAAGCACCAGAAGGAATGTATAAAAACGAATAAGCATGTTTTGGATTTATGTACTCATAGTCGTAGGATTATTATTAGGCTTATATCTTTCGTATAGAGCATTGAAGTCCGACACCGATGAAGAGGCAGTATCTTTTTGTTTCTTAAGTGGGGCAATTCTTGGTTTTTCCATTCTCGGAATAATAGGAATAATATCAAGTTAATAAGGAAAATGGGATTTGATGAAGAGTGTGCTTGTTTATATGATTTGGTAAAAATATAGGATATGGAAAAGGAACGTAAAAAATATGTAGACAATGATGTCTTTGTGTTTGACTGCGTATTGAAATGGGATTTGTCAAGAATCAATGATATAACCATCTATACAAAGCCTTTCCCTTCAAAGGGGTTTGTTGCAATGGAAGAAGAACTTGATGCGGCAGAAAAAACCGTCAGGGAAAAGTATTTCACACAGGAAAGAATCAATGAACTGAAACAAGAACTGATTCAAAAAATACAGGAGTGTGAAAACCCATTTGAAATCTCTTGTGTGGATATGGATGGGGGTTACAATGTTACAGAAGATATGTTGTTTGATGTAGAAAAGTAGATATGGTTACAGAAGACTACGTTAATTTTGAGGTAGCCAAACTCCTTAAGGAAAAGGGATTTGACGGGCCATGCTATAAAGTGTGGGAATCACATGGTGACTCGCAGACTCTTGTGGGGGCATCATGGTTTGCCGAAGGTGAAACAGTTGTTAACAGGGAATCAGTAGATGCTGCTGCTAAACAGTATGCTTATGAATATAACCTTAACAATAATGTTGAGGGATATTTGGCCCCAACCCTTCAAATGGTAATGAAGTGGCTGAGGGAAGTTCATAATCTGCACTGTTGTATTGACTACGATTTTGTTCTTGAGTGGTATTGTCAGATTACAAGTCTCAAAGAAACAGTTGAATATGACGATTTGGAAATGAAGCACTATCACCCCGATAAAGTTAATAGTTTCTCTTCGCCAGAAGAAGCCTGTGAAGTAGCAATTAAATATTGTCTTGAAAATTTAATTTAGATATGGCACAAGAAGAAAAACAATTACTACTCAAGGACCTTTGTGCAAGGTTGCCATATGAAACTATGTTTTATTCTGATAGATATGGAGAAGAATGTCTACTTAGTATTGACTTAGAGTATAACAAAGTCAATGAATTGTACTCATTAGAAGAAATTAAGCCCTATCTCCGTCCTATGTCAAGTATGACTGAGGAAGAAATAAACGAGTTTATCCTAATATCGGACACCGTGCTTTGGCTGGGTGATAAGAAGTCGACCAGTATATTAAGCCTTGAACAAATAGACTGGCTTAACGCTCATCACTTTGACTACCGTGGATTGATTGAAAAGGGCGTGGCCCTTGAAGCTAAAGAAGGAATGTATAACATCAAATAGTTATGGAAGAAAACCTTACAAGATTAGAAGACTTTAACAATGCAGGGCAAGTCCTTGAATATAAAGGATATGTTATTAGTACTGACTATGACTCTGATTGTGACAACTATTGGAGAATACAAATTTGCAAACAGAATGGTGAACTAGTTAAATGTGGCGTTTATAGATATGAACTTGAACATATATTGGATAAATTACCAGATTTAACTAAATCGTAGAAAAATTATGACACAGGAAGAAAAGCAAATATTGTTGATTGACCTTTGCGCAAGGTTGCCTTATGGGGTTAAAGTAAAAATAACTAATGAGGGTGTTCTATCGGTTGATAGTGAAAAAGGAACTCTTGATGGTAAAGAAATCATGAGTGATGACTGCTTCACTATTAAATGTGATAAGGATAGTTGGATATTGTCATATGATGAATTCAAACCTTATCTCCGTCCAATGTCAAGTATGACTGAGGAAGAGAAGTGGGAATCTATTGATATTAAGAAAGGGGAATGCAACGGCTGTGTTCTTACTGGAAAAGGTGACCCAAATACAGAATTTATGCTAGTTGATTTCTATAATAAGCATCACCTTGACTATCGCGGATTGATTCCTATGGGAATTGCTCTTGAAGCCCCGGGGAAATGTATGAAAATATATAAAAACAAACAGAATATGACAAGAGAAGAAAATATCACCGTTCCTCGCTGGTTTCTCGAAACAGTGGAAGATACGCTTCGGATTCAGAACAATATCAACCTTGATAAAAGTACCGGGGAAACCTGTCAGGACCGAAATGTAAAAGAATCTCTCAACGGATTGCGAAAACTTTTGAGAGGCGAAGAACTAACCGGGGGAGAAAGATTGGAAAAGTTACAGCCCTCCCTTCCCTCCAATCTGGACGAGGCAGCAGAAGAAACAGCCAAAAAATATTATTGTTCGTGTTTGGAAAAGCACAATGAAACCGGCATTTGCGATGGGTGCGAAAATGTAAAACTATCTTTCAAGGCCGGTGCCGAGTGGATGGCCGGACAGGGATATGTCGATACTCACGCAGTGATAAATGAATATAGAGATTGGGGTGACGGGTTTGCAAATCTGGAACTTGCCATTGCCACCAATGATGATTTCTTTGAAGATTGGCAAGAACCGAATGAAATAATCATCCAAATCCGAAAGAAACAGTAACCATGAGAACAAAACCCATACATCCCGATGAAGAACTTTTTACAAAGTCCGGCTTAAGTTATGAGCGTATCCCCATCCCAACAGCCGTAACAAAAATACTTAGGCGGAAGGTGGGAGATAAGGTATTAATTTGCCACTATGCGAGAAATACGCACGACACGGCTGTATTGAACTATGTGAGTTTCAATGAGGGATTTTTACACCAATATGCAGGCTATAGTTTCGGTATATCCCCGGGGCAAACACTAAAAGAAAAACTCATTATAGTGGCAGAGAATATTGCTGAGACTTGGCCGGAATATGCAGTAAGAAAACGAAAGAAACAGTAACCATGACAAAAAGCGAGTTATCAATACTTGAAAATGCATTGAAAGAAATACAAGACAAAGAACACGAATGTTTCCGGCAGATGGCTTATCTTAAAGAACACAAGTTTGAAATGGAACGAGCCGCCATATCTTATAAGCAAGAGGCGTATAACAATAGCTGGCTAATTCTTTCATTCGCAATAGATAAATTAAAGAAACAGTAACCAAGGGCGCGGAATGCGAGATAGATGAATAATGGCATAAGTATTAAGTCAGTCGCGACGCATATCTCGAACGCGCCCTTTTTATTAACCCGGCGAAAGCCTAAAAGAGAAAAAGATGATTAAAGTTACTGAACTTCAAATAGGAGATTGGGTGCAGAATCCGCTTGGATGGAAGGCACAAGTACAGTCTATTAGATATGTGAACACCATCAAAGATGAGTGGGAGTGGCTGGTTAAGATTGGAATCAATAATGAAACATTTCAAGACCATTTATCATTAACCGAAATAGAGCCTATCCCCTTAACGCCCGAAATCTTGGAGAAGAACGGATTTTCATGCCGTGGTGTCTGGTGTCTTCCTGGTGAAGATTTGGGCCTTCGGCAAGACGGAGACAGTTGGGGGCTACTCTCATATTACGCCGAATATGATGCTTTGGCGTTTTGCCATATCAAATATGTCCACGAACTTCAGAACGCCCTTCGGCTTTGTGAGATTGAAAAAGAAATCAAATTATAGTATATATCTTTGAAAACTATATTCAGATTACAATTATGACAATGGTTAAATATAGACGTTAATTTAGAATAATATGATTGTTGAAGATTATGTCAGTTTTGAGACTGCGAAACTCCTGAAGGAAAAGGGATTTGATGAACCTTGCCATTGTTTGTGGAATAATCCTCATGGCACCCCTTATAATTCTATCGATTGTATGATGACGACCTATGAAGATATAGACCCCGAGGTTGTCCATCATTGGTATCTTTGTCCAACCCTCCAAATGGCAATAAAGTGGTTGAGGGAAAAACATTTAATTTTCTTCGACATTTTCCACATTATCGGAGACATTGAAGATGGCGAAGAGTTCCAAATAGGGGTTTATGAAAAAACAAGCACGGATACATACACTTGGAAAAATTGGATTAAAGGAGAAACATACGAAAAAACCTATGAAAAAGCAATCCAATATTGTCTTGAAAATTTAATTTAGCCATGACAAGAGAAGAAGCTATTGAGACTATAAAGGATATTTGTCTCACGACAGAACAGTTAACACACATTGAGGAAGCATTGGAGTGTTTGCTCTCCCAGCCCTCCCTTCCCTCCAACCTTGATGAGGCGGCAGAGAAGAACTTTGAAACCATGAAGGTTCTTGAACACGAAAACATCTTTGAAGAAACCCACAATAGAATCTTCAAATCCGGGGCAGAGTGGATGGCGGGGCAGGGATATACAACAGAAAAAACGGTTAATAGAACGCCTCTTAACGGACCAGCTGGAATATGCTTGAATCTTCACGATTCCACCGGCTTTAAGATTGGCGACAAAGTAATCGTTCAAGTCAGAAAGAAACGCTAATTTCCGTATTCTCCGTAACACCATTTTAACGGAATAATAAAGATGCGGACTTTTTCCGTGAATAGAATAGTATGAAGTCGGTGTTTCCCCGGGGTACGGATGTGGTTGACAGTCAGGATGTTATGCGGAAGCGCTTTGGGGGCCCCGGGGAAAAATAGGGGAAGAAAGTGGAAGAAAATGGAAAAAAGTGGAAAAATTGGCCTTCCGAACTGCGGCTCGTGCGGCCGCGACCCCCTGGAAACAGTAAAAAATTATTAAGTTACGAAAAAAAATCGACATATCCCCGGGGCCCGGCGCAATTCAATCAGCGGCGAAGTCCTTTCCGCATTCAGCACATTTTATCGGAATATATTCTGCACAATATTTTATTTTTGTATATTTGTATAACCCCGGGGGTCCGGCAGTTTCCTTTTCCCCTGACCGGTATTATTCCCCGGGGTTTTTATTATAATGGAATACGTTCGGCTACATAAGGCTGCAATTGTCAAAAGGTCGAAAAATCATCTATAGGAAATTCCGGAAAAGAGGGTATTTTATTGTCAAAAGGTCGAAATTCAGATGAAGTCCAAGTTCAAGATAGGAATGGAATCCCCGGGGGTTGTGATTGACACCACCTCTTGGGGATATTCCCCCGGGGCGGGTGTGGATGTATTTTACCCACAGTGGATGAGGGCGGTTCTTTCTCCCCGGGGCGTGAACGACATCGGTGCCATATGGTTGTTCGGGGAAAGTATGAAAATGACCGGCCACGGGGATGTGTTCATCTTCAGGAACCAGAACCGGCTTAAGTACTACGGGAAATGAGAAAGGTTGACAGTCCCTCTGGTTTTAGGAGGATTTTCGAAGTCGGGGTGAAATATATTTTCGACCCGTATTTCTGGTACTATTCCCGGTACGAGCCTCCGCAGGATGAAAATCCCAATTCTTTCAGGGACTGGAACAGATTTTCAGAGCGGTGGTAATATTTATAGAGGATAAAACTTTTATATATGCCAGAAAGGGTTTTCAGTGGACTTATGATTGCATTCGGGCTTGGGGGTGTGTTCTATTCCCTCGCGCATCTTATGCTTGTCAATCCCATCGCCGGGGTTGTCGGTTTCCTTGTGAGTATGATTGTGGCGATACTGGGTCTGGACGACAGTGCGAAGAACGACGAACGCAACGGGAAAAAATAACAGATTGAAACTTTTTTTGAATTTTTGCTTACGATTTTTTATTTTTTCGTAAGTGAATTTTTTGAAAACTGTAAGCAAAAAGGGGCTAACCTGAGAAAGGCTGGTCCCTTAATATTTTTTCGGTGTGTCGTGCATCCGTCTGAAGACATTGAGGCATTGGATGCTCCAGTTTATGAAATATACCTCCCGGGGGTTGGCGTTCATATATCCGCGGGAGACAAGTGCTCTTCTGGTGTTGAACATCTTGCTCCTGAGACTGATGGTATCTATCCCCGGGGAATCCGGTGTGCGGACACAGTGCCGGTAGAAAAATTCAATGTTTCTCATATTCTGTTTGGTTGGTCCCTGTGTATCTTGTTTTCCGGGCGGTGCATTTTCCTGAACTCGTTGAGGTATTGGAGCGAGTAGTTTACGAAATAATGTGCCCCGGGGTCTTTGTTTTTGTCCCACCACAGCATCTGGGAAGGAAAGACGAAAAGGCGGCCGTACCAATATTCTATGCCTATGCTTGCAGGGGAATCCATTGAATGTCCGGCGTGCTTGTTTGCAAATTCAATCCATCTCATAATAATAGTCTTCCGTGTGCTGGTCTACCCATTCCGGGTTTCTTGTCCGTGGCCAGTTGGGGCCGAGTCCAAGTGCGATGTCCCCGGGGTACTGGATAAAAGAAAAGCGCTCCCAGAAGAAAATATCATCGGGAGTGCTGTCGAAGAGGCTGTCCTCGGGGAAATATCTTGCCGGCGATTCTGGGCCCCTTTCCATTGTTACTTCCTGTGCAGGGCTTCTACTGCCATTATTGAATAGGCCGCAAGGTCCCTCAGCGTGTCTTCAATGCTTTCGTCCTTGACCTTCTGTTCAACCCCGGGGGATGTAAGGGTCTTCAGCCTGCGGTACTTGTCGCCGATACGCATAACATATGAATTGATGCCGAACTCCTTGTAGGATTCATATGCAGCGTCACCGTAATCGTTGTTCTTCCGTTCGTGGAGGTCCATAATCTCACGGGCGATGGTGTCAAATGTGAGGATGCGATTCGTCTGGAAATCTGCTTTGGCTGCGGCGACTCCCTCATCGGAAATTCTTTCCTTGTCAGGGCCACAGCTCTCCCAAGGGCGGTAGGTGGCGTATTCCTCCCACCATTTTTTTCCTTCAAGCGTTGGAGATTCCTTCACTTCCGCCTCTGGTGCCACATAGGGCTTCCCTGATTTGTCTTCCTCTACCGGCACATTCCAGTATCTCGGTGTGTTTGCATTAAGTTTATTCTTTACCATACTTTGTTTGTATTTTTTGTGGACCCCGGGGACGGTGACACTCCGCCTTACGCCCGGTAAAAGCCGGGGCTTCATAAACCAAAAGCCTCCCGGGGTTGTTTTATTCCAGCACTGTTATCGCACTGGGAGGGATGTTGTCGAAAGTGTAGACCGCCTGATACTGTCTGGGGTCATAGTAGAACCTTGCCCCGGGGACTGCGGCCACATCTATTTCAAGCTGTACGAAAGTATCCCCCTCCGGATTCTTCTCCTTAAAATAAAATTCGGGTTGTATGGCGTTTTTCTTGGTGAAGAAATATATCCTCGATGTGTCGGCCTTCACATTCTCCGGTTTGAGCAGGGTCTCGTTTTCTCCCTTGGTGTGCCCGCCGAAGCCTTTCCACTGGCTCAGTTTGGGGTTGAGGCCGATGCGGAGGATTTTCTTCAGATGGCGGGTCTTGCAGAAATGGTAGAGTTTTCCCAGTTTCCGTACCTCGTCGGTAAGGTCCTCGGTGAACTTCTTCTCGAGCGAGACTGTCAGGCATCTCCCCCCGGGGATTCCCGAAAAACTTGAAACCCGTTCACTGACATATGCCCAGCCGAAATCCTGTGCACGGCTGATGGCTTTCCACTTGATGGTCTCCTCCATTTCCTGATTGGTTATGTGGATGATGATATGATTCTTATCCCCGGTAATCAGGATGAACCCGTTGTACTCCCCCGGGGTGTATTCACTGGGGGTGTATTCATTGATGGGGCTCAGGTTGAGGAGACTGCACAGGTGCTTTACCAGCATTTCCGCGGGGTAGGTCCTCAACACCGCCTCGTCCAGCGCAAGAAGCGGGGCGTATTCCATCTTCGCCATATCCTCATCCAGTGACACCGGCCTGAGCCTTCCTCCGGTTATCATCTCCCCGGGGAAACCTCTGACCTCGCCGGTCTTTTCATCTATTCTTGCTTTTTCCATCTCTATGCAAATATACAAAAAATATTTGGAATTGTGAATAAAAGACCCCGGGGGAAAGATGCCTTTATTAAAAAAAAGCGCACGATGGAGAACATACTTCACGGTTAAAATTAAATTCGCCCCCTGCTTGTGCCTACTACTTTCTTTCGACATTATAAAGATACGAAAAATATTACTGACTTTACCGGCCTCGGCGCAATAAAGCCCCCGGGGGGAAATAATACGCCCACACTTCGGCGCAGGTTGGAGTCTAGTTTCTGCGGTTGGGGTCACTGCTCCGCAAGTATGGCTACTTCCTTTCACCAGTACAAAGATAGCAAAAAAATCTGAGAACCCCGGGGACTGGGCGCAAGGTGCGCTGCTGAAAAATGCGCTGCTGAAAAAAAAAAGAAGCCCGACATCTCACGACGGCGGACTTCCGAATAAATGTAAATAATGATACTAGTAAATAATGATAAAAGTCAGTACAAATATACAAAAAAATTTTCAGACTTTGCCGTGTACGGCGCAGCCCGCTACATCTCGTCAAGCGGTTTCTGGGGAACACCGTCCAGAACCGGAAGGTCCCTGTCCTGACGGGCCTTGACAATCGCACGCCCGAAGTTACGGTAATAGGATTTCAGTACCTCGTCGTAGATTTTCTTGAACTGCCCCGGGGATACTTTGTATTTCTTCAACTCCAGTTCGGTACGCTTGTCGGAAAGGAAATCCTCCTTGTTGTCGTTGAGGTATTTGATGTTCCGGTATACCACTGTACTTTTAAGAGCCTTCTCTTCTTCTTCCGGGGATTTAGCCTGAAGAACAGCGGCGTAGATATTGTTGATATTGGCGTCGGTCTCCGCTTTCTCGTAGTAGTAAAAGACAAAGGCCACGGCTCGCGGAATCAAGCTCATGCTGGCGAGACTGGCAGTAGCTGTCCGGTATATATTCTCGTCACGGACCAAGTTCGGCCTGATTCCGGAAGCGTGCTGGAATGCGTGGTGGAGTTCGTGCTGAAGGTTCAGGGAACTGATGAGTTTCTTCTCACTGACGATATACCCGGAGTTGAGGTAGATGCTCTTCGTGGCTTGGTTGTAACTGGAGTTCATGCCACCCCAGGAACTCGCACGCTGGTAGTCGGCCATAGTCTGGAACGGAACGACCCTGTATACCACGGGGATTTCAATTTCTTTCCCCGGGGTTTTTATAGTCGCCCACTCATATCCAGTCAGGGTGTCACTTATCGGAGGATTGCTCTTGACTTTCTCGGATATCGCCTTCCAGATTCTTCCGGCCTCCGAGGCGACACTGTCATTCACCCCGAGTTCCTCGTTGATGTACTGTTTGATTTCTTCCATGTATCAGTTATTCGGGTTTGTCCAGCCCCGGGGGATGTCCGTGTAGGCATCGCCCCTGAGCTGCTGCTTCCGCCAGTCGGAGGTATAGTGGTAGACCTGCCCCCGGGCCGCCTTCAATGTTTTCTCATATGCCCGTCTGCACTCTTCCTTCGCCGCATTGACAAACTCCGGGGCCTTGTCGTTGAGGAACGCGTCGGAGTCAATCATATTGTAGGCCTTGCAGTAAAAAGCCGCAAAGTATCCGTCGCTCGGTGCCTTGGCGTATGCCTCAACAACTTTCTCCCACTCGTCGTTTATGCTCTTCACATACCGTTTCTTGCCCTCGTCACCGGTCTTGTGTTCTGTCACGGTAGCACTGTAAACGACGGAACCTATGCATATCACGAACTCCCTGTAGGTTTCAGCATACACATAGTTGAAGTTGAGGTGCTCGTGCTGTGACTTCCCCGGGGTGAGGAAGAGCAGGAGAGAAATTATGGAGAGGATTGTTCTTTTCATGCGTTGAGGTAAAATGTGGGACTCAAACGAGTACCAATAGCGCCGGTATCAGAGGTCCTCCGGCTTCTCGAGGGTTTTCATCTCCGCAAGGATGCGGGTACGGTCGGCGGCGGTGAGGGTGGGCCGTGCGACAGGTCTTGTGTGTGGGCCGGCGGGGTTGGGGTCGTGCGGTGGACGGGTGTCTTCTTTTTTCCCCGGGGTGTTCCCTTCATCGTGAGTCACCTCCCGGTGTATGGTAAGCACTTCGTCCTCTATCACATTGACCTCGTCCTTTACATAGTCCAGTTCTGACTTAAGCAGATAGTATAATACTATTGCAAGGGCAATTATAATTGCCAGAGAATACACGGTGTTCATACTACTCTTCCGCGGGCCTCCACATCCCTCCTGAATAACGCTGGGTGTTGAGGATACCCAGAAACTCCTCCGGGGTGGCATATGAAACTCTCTCCCGGAGCACCCCGTAACCGTTGAAGGAAGTCCTCTCCTTGACAAAGCAGGCCCCGGGGTATCCGTCCCCTCCCCTGTAATAAGTAATGCAGTCATATCCCAGACTCTTCCTCTGGTTGTCTGAAAGGTAGAGGGTTGTAGCGTGGGACATCTCATATTCCCCGCAGCCGCTCTTGGCAATGATATTATCAATAATGGTGATACAAGAATTAGTCATGTTTATTCTTCTAAGAGTTTTTTTAATTCAGCAGTCTTCTTTGGTAGCCCTAATTTTTCAATATGCTTTCTGATACTGGTTTCACTAACCCCTAATTCCCTAGATACAGCACTACGGTTGTAATCGTTCTCTTTTAATATTTTTATAAATTCTTCGTCACTTAAATTTATTTTGGCTCTTTGCTTTGATGCGCAAGAAAGACAATATATTGCTGCCTTTGTTTTGACCTCTCTCCCACAGATGGGACAATACTTTTTTTCTTTTTTACTTACCCCACAATAATTTTCTGTTTGGCTGTGGCAGTTGGGACATAAGATTTGCAAGTTTTCTAATCTATTATCTTTATGGTTACCGTTTTTATGGTGTAACTGACACACCAGTGGTTTTCCTTGCCATTCACTAACACCGCATATCTCGCATTTATTCTCCTTAAAACCGTCCTTAATTAATCTGCTTTTTAATTTCGAAGAAGTAATGAATGTGCCATCTATAGTCAAGTATTCCTCGGTTTTTTTCTGTAGTTTTGGAATTTCTTTGGGGTGGAAAGTGAAATGCTGATTTGTGATATTGTACAATTCCATTTTCCTTTTAAGTGTACTAACATTATTTCCTTGGCATGGAATTCCTAATTTCCGCAAAGTTTCTTGATAAGAAAAACTGGCATTCACTGCCGCTCTTATGTCGCTTTCATTCCAATTGTATTTCATATTTTAACACTATTTAAGTTGCCCCACCCCGAGTTGAACAGGGATTACTGGTGCCAAAAACCAGTGTAATTACCGTTATACGATAGGGCAGTCAGTTATAAATAGTGTTAGTACGAATTTTTTTTACTTTATTTACAAACATTTTAGTGTTGTGGTCCCTGCAGGACTTGAACCTGCGACCCACTGATTCGTACCACTATAGCTTTCGCTACCAAAATATTGGGTCTCCCACCCAAGAATCGCTTGTTACAGCTTATTTTGTTTGTGGTCTGGACTCTATCTTAACCATATTGAAATCTTGCAAGATATAAAGTATGACTTAATGCTGGGTCTCACAGCCATCGGCCACATAGGTTCTCTTTCCTCATACTCTATAATTTCAACTTAGGTTCCTCCTGTATAGTCTCTACACACTGTCTATAAACTTAACCGTCTATTATCATTTAAGAAATTCGAACAACTTACAATTTCCATAGATAATATGGAGAACTTAATTTTTTACGGTTAAAGTTTAATAACATTGGCTCGGTATTAGCATGAGCGAGGTTCATCCATATGATGATTTTCTTAACCTTCTTTTAGCTTTAACCGAATTAGGGAGGTTCTACATCCGGAGTTTCCCCCGGTGCATACAATTTCTTTTTTCAAAGAACTAATCAGTTGCTCTGACCAACTGAGCTTAAGGGACCATCTATGTTACTCGCCGTCAGCGATGCGGTCGATGTATCTTTCATTGTGTTCCGCCACACCGTTCGCTTTCCTGTCGAACTCCCTTATCTGGGAATAGAACTCGCCCAATACATCCTGAAGGTCGGCCAGCCTCTTCCTCAGGGACTTCACAGCATTCAGATAGGCATTCCTCTCGGCCTTGGCGCGGGAAATCCTCTTGCCCTTTTCCACATCGAAGGTATCCCCCGGGGCTACAGTAGCGTATCCTCTGGCAGTTCCAGTGACATCCCCACCCGTCATACGCTTTCCGTCAATCCATCCGTAAAAGTAAAGCCCCTCCATGATGTTGGTTATGGGACGAGGCAGTATCGCCTGATAATCGATGACAGTCACAACCAGATTCTTCTTCTCGTCGACATAAGTCTTGGGAGCGTAGGTCCGCAGCTTGATGCTGTTGCGGTTAAATTTGGTAAACTTCTTCATATTTTTTCTCTTTTAAATTTCTTTCTGCAAATATACAAATAAATTCCGGAATAATGCCCAGAGTGGCGCAATATCGTACTCAAACGAGTCCTAAACCGCTTATATAGAGATGGTTATCATAGTTTTTGCACAATTTTCAAAGGGTATTATAACAGTGCAAATTACTATATTGTCTAGCAAACCCTTAGGATGGTAATGTTGAAAGGATTCGGCGATGTGCTCTTGACTGTCATGCTCTCCCCCGGGGAAAGAGCCTCAACCCTTTCCTGTGAAACCCCGAGGACGAAGAAAGTCAGTTCATCCTCCCCCGGGGACACCGAGAGACTGGTCACCATAACTCCAGACGGGCCGTTCGGGGTCACGACAATATACTCCTTCCTCCCCTCTCCGTGGGACTGGAAATAAACATTCTCAATCATAGTTCCTAGATTTTACGGTAACGGAAATCCACCCCGGGGTTTCGCTCCTCGAGTTGCTTCTTGATGGCCTGTGCGTCAGACCTCCAGTCACAGCAAGCAACCATTGTCCACTTGCCTGCATCGTCATTGTATCTGCTTACGATGTACATATTAATACCTGTGCAAAATGGTTTCTTCGAAAGTTGCGTTGAGGCCCTGCCCCACCAGTCTGTAGTAGTAGTCCCTCGCGGTGGCATAGTCCTCAAATGTGGTGGGCTCATACCCGTCAGCGGTGCAGTCCACGAGATATCCGGTTACTGTCTTCATACCCACCTCCCCTTTGAATTGCGTCCGTATACCCTTTCCAGCATATAGACATCGTCAAAGAGGTTCTCCGGCTTGTCCACTCCGTCACCTCGCAGGTCCGAGACTTTCTTTAGACGCCTCTTCAAAATACAGATGCCGGTGTTAACCAGATTTTTGTCAATCAGCCAGTCGGCATATACCTTTGCACCCTTCAGAGTGCTTTTGATGGCGTAGACGACACTGCCCGCGCCCTCAACCACATAAATGAAATTGCCCATATAGTTTCCTCCTTCTTTTAAGCCTCCGGGGGAAAATGGTACTCAGATGAGTCCGAGCCCCGGGGTATATGTAACATTTTTGTTTCTTACCGCTAAATATCCTCAACAATCTCCGCCCCGGCCATGCCATACCTGAGAAACTTTCCGTCAGACAGTATTCCGTCCCCGGGGAATTTCCCGTACTTCAAAGACACATGTTTCCACAGTCGCCGGAGAAATACCTTTGCTTCCCCGATGGTGCGCAAGTGAACCCTGTCAGCGGTGCAGTATTCACGGAGGCGGGCTCTCTCCCACTCCGGCCCGCATAACTCTATCCTTGCCTTCATGCCACAATCCTCCCCCAGAGTTTTCTTACATCACCGGCACTCATCCTGCTCCAGTCCACGCCCCACATCACATCAGAACCATACCAAGGTCTGCACTGCAAACCCAGGAGGTCACCGGCCCATACCATAGAATAGGCTTGAAACTTTGTGTGCTTGCGGTCTCTGAGCTGTTTCCCGAAATCCGCGACAACAGTCTCCACACCAGGCTGACAGCGAAGATGGTTCTCTATCTCCGCCACCATAATGTTTTTTGTAATCCTCATATTATGAATACATTAAAGCCAGTACCTCGTCGGCAACCGTACCGAGGTCATAATAGATTTTCGTCCCGTCCATGCAGGTCAGCCACACCACCTCGCTCACATCATCCCGAACCTGCCTCGCGATGTCCGCGGTCTTCTTGTCGAAGGCATAAAACGAGGTCGCTCCCCCGTGCCCGTCATTTGACACCCGTCCGATGGGCGTCCCGTCACAAACAAGTGTGGCAATGTAATCGCAGGTCTCTTCCGAGTGGATGCCGAACTCAACATCCCTCAAGGCGAACATATGCCCGCCAATGTACTTGAATCTCTTTTTCATATCTTGTTCTTCTTTGTTACAAAGGTACAAAAAACTCTCCGGACTATGGCGGATTTGGCGCAGCGTATGCGGATGTTACAAAAGTGGTGTTTACAAATGTAACATTCGAAAATGTAACATAAGTAATTGTTACAGAGGAAGTTATAAAAAAATATATTAAGTTACGAAAAAATTTTGAAACATCCCCCGGGGTAGGCGCAAGGAGGAAATGTCGGCACAAACAACTAATATAACAAAAAAATTTGGGACCCCCGGGGAGTTAGGCGCAAAAGTGGCAGCCCCGCTTGCGCCTAAAAAGAAAACGGGTCAGACCCGTTTCTTCTTCCGGCCGCGTGTTTTTTTCTCACTGCCTATTTCAGTTATTTTCTTTTTCTTCTCGTCCCATTTGTAGTGAGGGGTTTTGAAATAATCCAAACTTTTTTTATACCAATTTGGCAGGTTTGGCATCCGCCCGCACCCGACACGCAACATCGCATCGTTTATTTCCTTTTCAGTAAACATTATTTTATCCTCCTTATTTTGCTTTCAGCCACCCTCAGAATTCCGTTGATACGGGAATCGTCCTCAACGAAGAATCCGATGTAATCTTCATTTTTGTGTTCCTCTGCGTAGGCAACAGCATCGTCACCGGTTTTCTTTATATACAGCCAATAGTTTTCGGCCGGCAGGTTGTGATATCGCCTTGCAATATCAACCGCAGTGCGGACATTTGCTGTTATCATTTGACGTATTCAATTGATTCGGGAATATCAAGGGCGAAGTCCTCCGCATCCCAATACCTACCATCTGACATGCCGTTGAGGAATTCAAGTTGCGCCTGCTCATAAATTTCCTTGTCTTCTTCGGGCCCAACAAACTTGAAGTGCTCGTCAAACTCCTCACCCCATTCTGCAATTTCGCTCATATAGGGGTCGATAACCCTCTCGCATTCGAAAGAGAAATAGTTCTCATCATTCGCGGGGCAGAAGAAAGGATACTGGTCTTCCATAGTCTCCCGTGCATGTTCCCAACATACAACATCGCCACTGTTTACGGTCCTGAACTCCGGGGCGTACTGGTAGACATAAACATTCTCGACAGACCACTCTTTCTCCTTGCTGAGCAGTTCCTCGTTGCAGGCCATACCGAAAAGGTCTTTCAATTCAGAGTCATTTGCCGGAACGGCTGAAAGAACGATATTGTCATCGGCCTGATTTCCGTCAATCCATTTTACCCTGCCGATAACCCCGTGGCGATAATCGTATACAAGTTCACCCTTTGTTAATTCATGATGTCTTTTCATAACTTTTTCCTTTTGTATTACAAAGATAAGGAAAACATTTGATACTTTATTTGTTTTGGCGCAGCGAGGGCAGCCACCCTTGCGCCTAAAAGAAAATGGTACTCGTCTGAGTACCATTATCCCCATAGGTTGTGAGTAACTTCTTTCATCTTCTCGATACGAGGGCCCCAAGTCTTTTCAAATTCCGCGTTTTGATATTCATATCCGCGGCGGAGAGACCTTGATGCCTGCATCCGTGATATGTAGGCCTCTTCGTTGGTTGTCTTATAAACCTTGTAGGGCTTGTTGGTGTTGAGGCGGCAGTCCCATGTGGTGACATCTGCTTTTTCCAGTGTACTCTGATTGAGCTTCACCACCCACTTGTGGTTACCATAGTCAAGCACACAGATATAGACTGTAGCCATGGTCTTGCGCTGTTTGCGTTCAGCATCCCTTGCGACCATATCGGCATTCACCTTACAGTCCTGCCTTGAGTCGCACCGCTGAATATCCATCCCGTGTTTCTTACCCACAAGATACGCCTTGTTCTCCCACCGCCATCCGTGGTGTTCATAAGGCCAACCCATCACATTGCACCAAAGGTGGCACATTTCGTGCAGGAGCACCTTGAGGTATTCCTTTTCAGGAACATCGTAGTAATCGGAAATCTTGATGGTGTGAATGCCATAGGCTTCCGGTTTGTGCTGGCCGAGCATATGATAGGTGTGAGTTATCTTAAACCTGATACGGCTGACAGGCGGGAGGTCATTGTTGAAATCTTCCGCATTGTATTTCTCGTACCAACTTTTAAGTGTGTCAATTGTGAGTTTGAATTGCATAGTCCTTTTCTTTTTGTTACTCAAAGATACAAAAAAAAGTCCGAGACGTCCAAACATTAGGCGCAACCGCGGCAGCCACCCTTGCGCCTAAAAAAAAAATACGGGCCGAAACCCGTATGTTTAAAACTCTTTCTGATAGTTGATTGCCACTTCCTTGTTTTCATCGTCGGTGGCATTTGCACACGCATCGAAAATCAGCCAAGCAAGTTTGCGGTCGCGGGATGCAGTGCGGTGTTCCTCTTCAGTGTCATCCACAAACATCTCGTCCCACCACATATTGATTGCGGTGTCGCTGAGTTTTCTAAGTTGCTCCTTGATGCTTTCATCTTGTTTGAGCTCATCAATGTCAGCATCGCACGGACCGGAATGATATCCCTTTTCAATCTGTGCGGGGGTAAGGATGAGGTCAATAGGGAATGAGGAGCCACTTGAAACCATATAGGCAAGACCAAGACTCACGAGATAATCGTACTCTGTGATAACCTTTTCTTCGTGGTTATCATCCCCGAAAATGGTGTCAATTTGGGCGTCTTCCCTTGAGCCGTAGGCAACCCAATCCCCGTCCTTGTCCGCCCATTCAAACGCACGGCCGGTCTTTTCGTTGATGATAACAAAATTGACTTTGGAATCCTCAATGTATTCGTTTATACTCTTACCGAGGCTATTTGCCTTGTCCTTGAGCAGTGTGTAAATTTTCTGTGAAAGTCCTAACATGATTCTGTCCTTTTTGATTACATCACAAAGATAGTATTTAATTTCGTGATGGTGTTGGATTAGGCGCAAAGCCGGCAGCCACCCCTGCGCCTAAAAGAAAACCCCGGTGTGCTCCGGGGTATCCTCTATCGCATAAATTGGATGATGGTTTCAAGGTCGGTGTCATCAGCCACCTTCATCAAATAATCATAGGAATATTTGTCCCAATCGAAATCGCTGAGGTAGACTTCTTCCGTGCCGTTGAAAATTTCCTTGTCCACCATTTCTTCCCAGTCCCGATAATAGAGGGCTTTCATAACCCAGCCGAGTTTATCCCAAGGGGCGGTGGCGAAAATCTTGTTTATTTTCTCGACAAGTTCGGGGTTGTGCCCGTTAGTGGTGTCCATTGCGTTGGAAATCCTTGTACAAGCAACCTGCCCAGAAGAAAGATTGTCAAAAATTTCGGCCTCGAAAAAAGTATCCCTTGAAGCATCCACCATGTATCTTGCTTTCTCAATAGCATCACTCCTATTTTTTGCACTGACAATCTTATTTACCTGCGTGTTGTAAAAAAGTGTTACGCTGTAGAGTTGTTCCATTTTCTATTCCTCCTCTTCATCATTGTTTTCGTCTTCATCCTCATCTTCGTCCTGAGGGCCGTATTCATATTCTTCCCAGTTGTCGTAGCCGAGGTGCTGAGCAATGAAATTCCTTTCAAACCAAAGGAAATCATTGATTGCAGTTTTAGTCGGTGGTTCATCGCTATCGCAAAAGCATTCGTCAATGAACGATTCTACGGAATCCACATCGCCTTTTTCGATAAGAGTGTCGAGGGTGTCTCTTCCACCGCTCCAAGCCTCGAAGTGCTCAAGGTCTGTTTCCACCAAGTATTTCATATGCTTTTTACTGCTTTGATTAAACTTTTCTTAAAGTACTCCCGTGCGTATTTGGCAATAGCCTTTTTCTTCGCACTTGCAAGGTCTTTGGCCTCGATGGTGTAGGTCTCGCAAGGCCCGTAGTGGTAATCCACAAAAATTTCGAATGTCTTCATATCTTGTTCCCTTTTGTATTACAAATATAGTGAATGTATTTCAGAGATTGTCCGGCCAGGCGCAAAGTGGGCAGCCGACCTTGCGCCTAAAAGAAATGCCCCGGGAAAAGGAGCCCCGGGGCGAAACAAAAAGAACAAGACATTACACTGTGTTCCAAATACTCCAGTGTATTTCATCATCGTATTTGAGGGCATCATTCCAGAGTTGCTCCAGATGGTGTGCCCAAGCCTGAAACTGCGGGGACATCGTTTCCAAATTCACTTTCCTGCCAAGAGAGACATTTGCAAAGGAATCAACATCACTCCAATTGCACCGGATTACACTTCCATCACTCGCCTGCGAACAGCCGACATAAGTTCCGGCAAGCCCCTCTCTCTTCCGAAGTTTTTTGTTGAGGGGAAAATAAAGGGAATATTCATCAACGTATCCCTCGTATTGTTTAGGTGCTCGGTAAAGTCTTATTTTCATTTCTCAGTTGTCTTAAGTGGCAATAAATAAACTCAAGGTCATCGGTTGACAATTGTCCCATACCACACTGTCTGCCTTCTTCATCGAAGAAACAAAGGCTCTCCGTTTCGTCAACATAAAAAAGAGCAATTTTGGTTTCGACCGGGTTGTGCCCGTTTTCATCCAAATGGTAGTAAGTGAGTTCATCGGTGGCTTTGGTATATGCCATCCGTTTTTCAGTATCGATTTCGGTCAGCAGACGGATTATATCCTTTTCCATCTGCCTACGAATCTTCACAATCTCAGCGAGCCAGTTTTTCATGTTCGAGAATTTTAAGAATAGCCTTTATCTCGGAAAAATCAAAAGACATAAGGTCATCAATCTCGCGTTTTCCGTCAATGTCAGTGGAGACACTGAACTTGCCCCCATTGAGAGATTGGCTGATTGAAACCAGCGTATGCTCTCTCAGCTCCTCGTAGTAGAAGAGTTTTATCTTCGTTTCGGGAGCAAACTCGTGATAAAACCCCGGGGCAGGAAGATAGGACTTTGCATTTGAGATGAGAGCCCTTTTATTTTTTGGATTCTTTACCATATTCTGTTCCTTTTGTTTACACTACAAAGATAACGATTTTTCTTGACTTGGAAACCTATTCGGCGCAGGCGTGCTATACATAGATTCCCATTTCTTCGAGTTCTTCGATTGCGTCCTCCGGTACGAAATAGGAGCAGTCATCCCCAAACTCAATACCGAGGTTATCCATTTCTTCTTCTTCGAGGTCCATAAGAACCTGGCTCTGAGGCCAATTGACTTTGATGTATCCCATATTCTTTTCCTTTTTGTTACATTGCAAAGATACTATCATTTTTTGATTTGCTGGTGGGTGTGGCGCAATGACGGCAGCCGGCCTTGCGCCTAAGAAAAAAGTTGCGGTAAAAAATACCGCAACCGCCAGCCTATTTCTTAATGTTCTTGGCTTTTTTCCGTAGCGAATCAAAGTCGGTGTAAATAGCCTCTCCGTTGGAAAAACGGGCGGTGCAAACATATTCTCTGAAACCATACCCTTTTTTGATTCGGTTAATGATGCCGTTGGCAATTTTTTCTTCTTCGTCCCGCAAGGCCTCTTCAAGGATATCGAAAGCCTTTTCCAGTTGGTATTCATAATCCTCGGATGTTACTTTGCATCCCCTGAAACATTTGTTGATTAGCCTTGTTGATGCGTAAGGAAAATAGTAGTGAACATCATCTATCAGTTCCTTGCGGTTGTGATTACGGAAATAGTATGCGCTGCCCAGCACATCGGTAAGACTTTCGGCATCGATGGCGTCAATACACGCATCCATGTAGTAGCCAGGAGTGAAAACAACCTTTATAAGGCGCAGTCCTTCATCTTCGGATTCTTTAATCTCGGTCGAAGGATAAGAACGACTTCCATCATTCCATTTGCCGAGTTCGGGGTAGTTTCCATATTCATAGTCATCGTTGGTAACTACAACGCATCTTCTTTGGTATGAAAAATTTGGGGCACTCATTGCTTTTTGTTCTTTCTGTTTTGCAATACAAATATAGTAAATCCTGTACAAAACCCAGTAAATTCAGCGCAAAGCCGGCTGCCAATCTTGCGCCTAAAAAAGAAAACCCCGCATCAGCAGGGGTTCTTCTATTATTCATCGGCATCCTCAAACTTCGTGTTTCCGATTTTGAGTCTGACCATCTCCCTTACTCGGTCATACCACATTGCCGTGATGTTTCGAATTTCTCCCTCCGTGTCCTCCACGACAACGCCAATTTCTTCAGAGCCATTGTAGGCGAGAGCTGCCTTTTCAATGCCACTGGCAATATCGTTCCAATCGGGATTTTCGCAGTCGATAGAGGTAACCATTTTGGCTGACTGAAGCAATGCTTCAAAGGAATCCACATCTTCGAGCTTGTCATATGGAATATCGAATCCGTCTGCGGTGATTGCAAATTCTTCGGTGAGATATTTGATTTGCAGGTTTAATCGGGCAGTAGGCCCCTGAACCCCATAGATATCTTCAAGTGTTTCATACATCCCCGTGATGGGAATCTCAATTGGTTTGTGCCCGTCACCGCCACCCACATGATGTCCTTTGACAATTTCCATCAGTTGCCGGTAGACATCATCAATATCTTCCTCGGTTTCCACCGCGGAAATATCCTCTCCGTCCCCGTTGAGAAAAGTGGGCTCCTCGATGTCATCATCGTGGTATTCGTAAATTTCGTATTCACCCTCAAGGTATCCACTGCGGTCCATAAAAGTCTTGCAGTCTTCCTCGGTGGGGAAAACCATAAAGGAGGCGATTTCCTCTGGAATGTCCTTTGTGTTGATAAGTTCCGGCTGATAATAGGTTTTTCCTTTCATATTCTTGTTCTCTTTTGTTACAATACAAAGATAGCAACATAAAATCGTACTCATCCGAGTACGGCGCAATGCGGGCTGCCAATCTTGCGCCTAAAAGAAAAAATGCCGGGAAAGGCCATTTTTAGGCGATTTCCGGCACTTTAAGAAAAAAGATGATGTGGAACACCACTTTAACCTTGCGGGGTTAATATAGGGGGTTTTATTCGTCTTTCCAGCCAGTCCACTCATTGGTCATGTCCTCATAGGTATCCGCGTCCTCTATGGATACCATTTCCACGAAGTCGAAACCAATGTCTTCGGTATCATCGGGAACAGGCATCTGTTTGTGCCATTTGTTCTTGATGTCAGTCATGTCGTCACCCTCTATAAAGGCTTCAACGCGATATGTAAGTCTGATTTTCATAATTTAGTCCTCCTCCGGCCATTCAATTTCAGCCATTCCTCTATATGTTTCGTATTCGGTGAGTTTACCCCCGTCTTCAATTGCTGTGGCAAGTTCACGAAGAAACTCCGCAGTATAATAGAGGTCGGTAGTGATTTTGAGTGTTACTTGTTTCTCTTCCATATCTTTATTATTTGAGATTGGAGATATAGTGCTCCTCTATCCAATTGGCAAGAGCCTTTTTGTTCTGAGTGTCGAGGTCGCACCAAAAATGTGCGATGCTGGCTGCTGAATCATCATAGGCGTTGGCAAATAGTTTCCACTTGCTCACCATGTGGTCAAAGTTGGTTGTCCACTCGGTTTCAATAAGGAAAACCGGAAGCGCGTCCGTCCTTTCGTCACCGAACATAGTCTTCCAAGTATGCATACGCATCTTGTAGTTCATTGCGAAGTTCAACAGAATTACATCAATAATCTTTTTCATATCTTTGTCTTTTTGTTTACATTACAAAGATAGCAAAAACTTGTATGCACCCAGCAGGTTAGGCGCAGTCTCGGCAGCCCACTTTGCGCCTAAAAAATCACCGCAGTTTCCCGCGGTGGTTTCTAAATCATTTCAACCCTTGTCACCAGGCCTTTCAGTGGATAGCAACCGATTCTTTTCATATCGGAGATGAAATTCTTTTGCCAATCTTCGGCCTTTTCCTTGCTGTCAAATTCGTAGCAGGTGTTCACCACTCCGTCCACTATAGTCTTGAATACCCACATATCCCTAAAATTTTTCAGAGAGTTCCTCGATTTCTGCCCAAGAAAAGAGTTCTTCCATTTTCCGCAGGCTGTTGTGGCAACCATTGAAGGCTCTCCGCGCGGTAGCCATTTCCTCGTCTCCGTAGCCAAACTCGTTGGCAAATTCCCAGAAAAGCGGATTGTTCTTCGCTGCATAGCAGTCACTGACGATACAACCTATAGCATCCTCAATCAGAGACGGGCTGACGCGTCCGAGGCGGTAGTTGTAAACTGAATCGTGGAAAGTGAACTTTCTTTCAACCCCGCGGATGTTGATGATAATATAATAAGACTGATGCCAATCGCCAAGCAGGTCTTTGGTCACTTTGTTTTTGCGTGTTGAGACTTTGAAAATTGTTCCGTCCGCAAGTGTGTAGTTCTTTGTCATGTTCTTGTTCCTTTTGTATAACAAAGATAATAAAAAAAGACGAAAGGATGACGGGCAAGGCGCAACCGCGGCAGCCTGCCTTGCGCCCATAAAAAAACCACGGGGTCTATCGTTTCGGTGGGTCGAAAATACCGCCTCTTAAAACCTACTGTGCTCGCCCGTGGATTGCAACAAAGATATGAAAACTTAGTCTTCTTCGTTTCTGAGTTTCTGTATGTAAATTGCCTTGAGTTTCTTCTCCCTCTTCACAACGGAAGGCTTCTTGAATTCCTGCCGTTCCCTCTGTTCCTTTATGAGTTTGGTGTTGTTACATTTCCTCTTGAAAATCTTGAGGTATTTCTCAATTTTATCCGATTCTTCTACTGGCACTCTTAGCATTTTCGTGTTGTTTTCTTTCTTATTTTTTTTAGCCACCCATCCCCGCACCGCCCGGGGAGTTCTCTCAGATAAGGAGAGCGGTCTCACTTTACCAGCCAACTATTTCAGACTGGCCTTTAATCCTAATGGGTAATAGCCGTCCGCTTTATTTATACTCGAGCAGACGGTCGAGTGGGGAGAAACCAAGGGCAGGGCACCGAGCACACCAACATAGTTTGTGGTTTACAGCCGTCTTTAAGCCAAGGCCCGTGGTTTCGTATCACAAATATACAAAAACTTTCGTAATTTATAAATAGTTCGGTGCAATTATTCCTCGTACAACTCGTCATTGAAGAGGACATATCCGAGAGCCTGCAGGACAGTATCCGCCTCATCACTTTCAATGCCGTTGTCTATGAGAACTTTTTCAGCCTTTTCAATATCTTCGGGGTAAAGTGTTGCCCGAACCACTACTTTTTCTCTTGGTGTCATATCGTTTCCTTTTTGTATAACAAAGATAATAATTCTAGTTCCAAACTTTGTAGGTACGGCGCAAAGTCGGCAGCCACCCTTGCGCCTAAAAAGAAAATGGTACTCAGTTGAGTACCACCCTCTTTAGAAATTCTCTATGATAGAGACACTGCATCCACCATTTTTTCGAGTGTCGGGCGTTTTGTACATCTTGAGAACAACGCTTGTCTCATACCCAAGCAATGCCGTGCTCTTGAGAAAGTTCACCACATTCTTTTCATATTTGTTGAGAGCGTCTCTCTCCATAGTCACTTTGTCAGTGTCGGTAAACTTCACGACCTGATTTTTTCGGAAATCCTCCACCACCTCTTCCTTGCTCTTGAGGTAGTCGGCAACAAACTGCGAGATTTCGGAAAAGTAATAGGTAATTGTTTCTTCCCCGTATTTCCAATACCCCGATGGAAGTGGATAGCATTCCCTTACAGTGAATGTGCATGGCTCATCGTAGTAGACCGAGAGTGATTCAATGAAGACGAAAAACTTGTCAAGCTGCCCGTCAGTAAAACGATAACTTATCACAGAACTACCGAACCAACCAAGTCCAGGAGAAAGAACCACCTGCCCGAAGATTTCCTTGATAGGCTGCTGAAAATAGTATGCAATATTTACCTGCCCATCGCCGGTCGCAAGGCATTCGGGGGTTACAAAAAGATAGGGTATTGAGTATGTGTCACTCCATAATGTTATTTGTCCAAGGCCAGCCACATTGGCCAGAACTTCTACCGAACCTATTTCCGGTCTTGTCTCCAGCTCGGGATGAAGAGTGAACCCGAGAATCTTAGCTTCGCGGACTACATTATCAGTACCTCTGTAGTAGAAAATCTGCTTGTTCAGAATGTTGTTGAGTGCATCGTAGTTGATAGTGTCCATATCTTTGTTCTTTTGTTTACATCACAAAAGTAGTGAATTTTTTTCAGAACTTCACTTGTTAGGCGCAGCGGGGGCAGCCTGCCTTGCGCCTAAAAGAAAAACCCGCAGGTGCGGGCTTTACTTTGCAAACCTCGGAACAAAGAAATCTTCCAATTTGTAAGTATTTCGGTTGAGGTGTCTGTTGATTCCCGTAACATCATGCAGGAAATCAATCGTGTCAGCCTTGAGCAGTTCATCCCACTTCATTCCGTAACCGCTTTCAGCAAGGACAAGCAAGTCCATGAAAATTGTAGTCCTGTCCCAATCTGGGAGATACCCCATCGCCCTTTTGACGATTTCGTTGATGGTTTTAATAGTCTCTTTCATAATTTTTTAGATTACGCCCCCGGGGAAAGCCATACGGTGATTGACTTCCCTACCGTTCTCCGGCCCGGTCTTGATGAGGTAGGCGTTGAAACAGCCGTCAAAATATTTGTGGCCGAACTTGATGCCGTTGACCTCAAAGCCCCTGTCACTACCGAACTTCTCGTAGATTTCGTCTCTGGTCAACTCGGTATTGGCTCCAGACTGTCTCCACTTCTCGTACATTGCACCCTCGTACTGTTCAAGTTCCTTGGCGTTGCCCTTGGGGAAAGTGTACCTCCAATCCTCAACGCGGTAACCGTCTGATTCACGCACGCCGTAGATGCGGACACTCTCCAGATAACCCCACTTGGAGTAATCCCATATATAACCCAGACGCTTGAGGTAAGCGAGGCCCTTCTTGTTAATGACTTCTCCCACAGGGAGGCTCTCAAAATACTTCTGAATCTGTGTCTTTGTTTTCATATCCGTTCCTTTTACATTACAAATATAGTTAATGTTTTTCATTGACTGTCCGTTTTGGCGCAACGGGGGCAGCCGGCTTTGCGCCAAAAAGAAAATAGGTAGCCCCACTCCCAAAGGATGTACAAACCCCGGGGGAATAGGACTATCCTGTTGTAGTCTTTTTTTTTCGAGATTTACTTTTCTAATGATGGCAGTCCGACAACTTTCCTGATTCGGTTTGCTATACTAAAGCAATCCCTTGCCAAATCCTCACCGCACTCTTTCTCCCCGAACGGCGGTTCCCATAGATACTGTTCACCCCTCTCGCGGATATACACCTGCGCGTCTTCCAGTATTTGCTTATCTTTTTTTCCGATTACTATAATCATGGCTTTATTCGTTAATGGTTTTGTTTACCACTCCCTCAGTTCGTTTATGTTTTTATTTACCACCACCTCAAACAGTGCGTTGACTGCTTTTTTGATTGTCGGATAGAATTTGCCCTTAAGGAAAACCCTTTCCCCGTTGGCATCGCGCACATAATCGCACCAAACCTTTCCATAGGCAAGCCCTCTGCCGATACGCAGGTATGCCACCTTACCATCATCCGTGCTAATCATAGGTGCAAGGCTCATGAATGTTTCTTCTGTTTTCATATCTCTTTTGCTTTTATCTACTGCAAATATAGGTATTTTATTTCATTTCAGTGCAGGTACGGCGCAGCATCGGCAGCCACCCTTGCGCTTAAAAAGAAATGGGGCGAACCCCATTCTCTACCTTGTCACGAACTGCCGGATTTTTTCATAAACAAGTTCTCTTGCATTTTCGCGGTATTCATCGTACCACGCGGACTCGCCATCGTCTTCATATGGTTCACCGTTTGCATCAAGTATCTGATACTCGTCTTCCGTCTTTTTAACGGCAGTATTCACAATATCATTCGCCAGAGTGTAAATTGCGTCCTCAATGCTGATGTCTTCAATGCACTCGTTGAGGACTTTTTCTGCGGTAAAAACTGAAATCGTTTCCTTTTTCATACTAATTGTGGTCTATAATGTGAAGATAGATATGGGAAAGTTGCTCGTTGTCAAGGGCGTCAATCGGGGTACTCTCCTTGTAGCACATACCACCCTCGTCCATAAATTCATAGTCAACGGTTGTTTCGCTGGTGACAAGACGCTCCCTTTCGTTGATGATAGGGGTGATGTTTGTATAGTGATACTGACCACCTGTGAAATCGTCATTCTCCCGCCCGTTGAGTTCTCCGTTTTCAATGTGGTGGCAGATTGCTGTGATATAAACTTTGTGGAGGTCTTCCTTCAGTTGGGTGATTCGCTCTTTGTAATAATCTGAAATTGTCTTTACCATTTTGTTTCCTTTTGTATAACAAAGATAGTAAAATATCCTCACCACTTGTCGGGTAAGGCGCAACATCGGCTGCCAGTCCTGCGCTTAAAAGAAAATGGTACTCAGTTGAGTACCACTCTCTTATAAATCGTGCTCATTCATCCAATCCACATCCACGAAGTATGCGGAACTTCCGAAGTCATCCATACCCTTGTCATTATTGATAAGGTAAGCGTTGTCATCAAATCCCTCGACCATCATAAGGTCCTGGATTTCGGGCCAACCAACAGCCACATAGTTTCCTGTCCTGTTTGTCATATCTTAGCCAAAAACGAGTTCACCAAAAATTGCACACTGAAGGATTGCGTCATATCCCCAAAGGTCGATGTTCTCTTCAACGAGGTCTACCCAAAAGCGAGGGTATTTCTGCTGGACAATCTGAAGGCCCTTTTCGATGTCAGCGAGAGAAATCTCATGATTCCATTCTGCATCGGGGGCGTCTTCGTCCGGATTATATTCATCGGTTTCGTAGATGGTGATTTTGCCACCTTTGAGGAGAATGTCAGCGAGTTTGTCCTCAAAACAATCATCGGGGTTGGTGAGGGGTTTGTCTTCATCGCGGTAGTCCGCACCGAACCACGGGCTACCATAGAGAGCTCCCGAAAGGATATAACTCAGTTGCTCCTTGTCAGTGGTGTAAAACTTGATGTCGGTCGGCTCGTAGGTTTTCTTCCCATCCGTCTCCTCGGCAAATGTGAGGTCGAGGAAATGTTCCGCAATCGCAGACGGAATCATGTTTTCCGCAGGATTTGCCTTAACAAAACTGATGAGTTCCTGCTCGATAAATTCTTTTTTTGTCATACCTTTGTTCTTTTGTTTGCATTACAAATATAGTAAAAGTTTCCCTTATTTCTTGGATGTGGGCGCAACCGCGGCAGCCTGCCTTGCGCCCAAAAAGAAATCCGCCAAACGGGGCGGACTTCTGTCAATAAGGAAAATCGGTTATTTTTTCAAACCACCTGCAGTCATAGACATTTTTCGCAGGGTCGAAATCGTATTTCATTTTTTCAATACGGTCTTCAAGGTCTTCAATGTTTGCATCAGCCTTGACCATATATGCCCTGAAAGTGTTCGTGCCATCGTGATGGGAAGACTCAAGGTAGAAGCAATCCATGTCGTAGGTGACTTTCAACCTATCTTCTGCAACCCTTTCAATGACCGAATCGAAGTCATCGAAAATTTCCGGCATAATTGTGGGGTTTCCCCACCAAAGTCCAAGCTGGCCAACTACCACAAACTTTGAGTTTGCGAGCACGCTGGAGTACTTGATATTGTTTCGGTCGCACTCATAGCTATCCTGTCTCTCTTCCTCAAGCCAATCCCAATACCTTTGGCTGTCTTCGGGTGCGGGAGTGAGGTCGTTATCCTCACAAAATTGAACATAATCAGCATACTCAAATTCGCTGTGACTGTCAAGTATGCAGGGAAGTTCATCCTTATGTTTTTCAGTGTATTTTTTGAACCAATTGATAAATCCTTTGTTTCTTTTCATGATGTTTTTCCTTTTGACAATACAAATATAGTGTGTTTCCGTCAGATTTCGGCTTGCACGGCGCAGCATCGGCAGCCGACCTTGCGCCTAAAAAAAAAGAGGCACTAAATGTACCTCACAAAATGGGTTGTCGGATACGGGGCATAGTTTCCGTCCTCAGAAATTTCGGCCGCGAGTTCCTCTGCGGTCAGCGACCAGCCGTTGGCCTCGGCAAGCTGTTTGAACTCTTCATCGGACAGGTCGTTGTTGGTCTTGTCCTCGGGGATGAAGTCCGCATCCAGAACATAGAACCGCTTTTCGGGTTTTTCGGGGGTGGAGTCTTTACCCAGATTCATGTAAACATTTGTATCATAGACATCGCAAGCGAGACCGAAGGCGGGACAAGAGGTGAAATAAGAAGAACCCCCTTCGGCAAGGGCATAGGTGGCTCCGGGGTAGTTCGCCATAAACTTGTCCACCATTTTTATCTCGTCATCCTCGAGACCAGTGGTGTCTCCGTTCATCAGATAGCATAAAGCCCAAGCAGGGATTTTTTCTGTAGCAACTTTCTTCAGCATAGTCTTTATCTTTTTCTCAAAACAAATATAATGAAAAGATTTCTGCCTGTTGGTGATTAAGCGCAGTACCGGCAGCCACCCTTGCGCCTAAAAGAAAACCCCCGGGGCGGTCGCAACACTCGCTCCGAGGTACATACAACCTCCGCCGTTTTCGTGGTGGTTAGGGAACATTTTGCGAATTTCCTTAATCCAGCCCAGCATCTTAGATTGTTTTCGCGGACTTATGCAATCATCCGTTTTTATTTCTTCCTCAATCTTCCTCGTAATTTTCTATGGTTTTGTATTTAGGCTTTTTGTAAGCCTTCTCGCTTTGGTGGATTTTCTTTCCGCCTGCGGTGGTTATCTGCTTGCCGTGGAGTTCTATTTCAAGGTCTCTTGACGCTTTCTTCATCGCCTTGAGATAATCTTTTTCAGTTATTCTGCCTTTTGGTTTCATCAGTCGCAATAAAATAAAATTGTTTCATTGTCCACCTGTCCGAGAAAATCTTCCTGCTGTTCTTCCGTCCAATTGTGGTCAGTCATCCACTCGTCCATCTGCTCATCGATTTCATCGGCAAGGGACGGGTCGGCCATTGAAAGCGGGCAGCGCATCCTGTCCATTACATTGAGAGCGTGCTGAACCCGCGGCTCATACTCTTCTATGTTTTTGTGGCAAAGTGCCTCGATTTCTTTTACGATTGTTTTTGTATCCATGTCATTTCCTTTTGACATTACAAATATAGCGAAAAACTCTGAATTTTCGGCTGGTCAGGCGCAAAACCGGCAGCCAGCCTTGCGCCAAAAAAAAAGAGGAGATTACTCCCCTCTTGCCTTTACCATATTTTCTTCATGCCGTCGCTCGTCCTGCAGGTCATTCACAAAATCCTTGCGTTCCGCCTTGTTGCGTTTTTCATTGGCTTTGAGGACAGCGTTTCGGTTGCCTGCGATACGAATCCAACAGTAAATTGTGCCGCGTTTCTCGACCTCGTAGGTAATTACATTGGTATTGTCCGCCCGAAGCTCAGCCGTTCCGCTTGTAAATGTCCAATTGGTAAAGTCCTTTGTGTATTCATCTTCACCGCTGGCACGCGAGGTACGACTTTCCGCGTAGGTCTCCGTCTTGGCCGTGATTCTTTTCACAAACTCACCGCGGAGGTCATTTTCGAGTTCGGCCTGTTTGCTCCTGCGGACGATGTCGGAAGCACCCACGGGGTAAGTTGTGTAACCCTCAACAAAGACAACATTCTTGTCCTTGACTTCCTCGAAAGGAGAACCGATTTTGTTGGGCTGGAGAGAGAAATCCTTGATGGTTCCGCAAGACACCGCAAGCAGAACAAAAACCATGATTGTAAATAACTTCTTCATATTCGTTCCTTTTTCTATTACAAATATAGTGATAATTTTTGATAGTCTTGGGGTTTCGGCGCAAAGTCGGCAGCCACCCTTGCGCCCAAAAAAGAAAACCTCTATCCGATGGACTTGAGGTATTCCTTTATTTTCCAGAGCATTTCTGCAGGGGTTTCCACTTTCTTGCGGTGCATCACCCACGAAGTTCGCTCGTTTGTGGTGTTCATCATGGTCTCGTTGCAGAGAATATAAATCCGTTCATAACCCCCCACCCCCACAAAGGTTGCGATACCAACGGGATTTTCCCCACAATATTCAGACTTTACAAAGCCGAGGTTTGTCAACTCTTTTTCGAGTTCAGCCTGCTCCGAGGTGTTTTTGAAACGATAGTACATATTACCTGCTCCAAATTGGTTGTTTGAAAATATTGTCCTCGCGTGAAATGTTCCACGCCTTTTCTACCTGCTCCCAAGTAAGACCGAAAAGTTCAAGGTCTTCTTCGGGGTTGAACTGGTATTCGTCCCAATAGGTCTCCGGGGACTGCCAATCGACCATGTTGAAAACAAACTCCGCAACCTTTTCAAATCCTTCTCCACCCACGAGGTTGAGGAGGTCTTCGTAAGTCCAGCCGTTATTTTTGAAAACTTCTTCTCTCGATTCCTCATATTCTTCCCTTGTCAGTTCGTTGAAGATAAACTTTTCCTTGAGGTCTGCAAGGTCGTCTTCAATCTGCTCAAGGCCGAACTCCGAGATATAGCAAATACCTTTCTTTTCACCAAAAGCTTTCTTGTCTTTGTAGCAAACGCCATTGAAAGTGCTTTCCCCAGTGTAGGAGAGGACTTTTCCATTTTCCTCTTCGTGGCGATAACCGATTGTTGCGAAAACTATTTTCATCTTTTTCCCTTTCGTTACTACAAAGATAATAAAATAAAATCATATTCGTTTGGGTACAGCGCAATGCCGGCAGCCGCCTTCGCGCCAAAAGAAAAGGGGCGGCACCCCAGCGGCCACCCCATTGAAACCGTACTCACTTGAGTACTATATGCCGAGCAACTGCCCCATCAGCATAAGTCCTTCAACGGCCTTGACATCCTCCTCGCTGTTCATCACGATGTTGGAGTTTGCCAGCATCTCCTTCTGACGCGGGCTGCAGGCGTCATGGATTTTCTTGAAATTCTGGAACATGGCTTCAGCCTTTTCACTTTCAGCCTTTGCCTTGCGGTCAATCAGCTGGGCGTAAACCTCACCCTGAAGGTCTTTGGGAAGTTTGGCGATGGCTTTCTTGAGAGCAGATTCGTAGTCGAATCTCTGCCAGTCGCGACCGCACCATGACACCTTGCTGTCACTCATGTTGTGGGTAATACAGCGGACTGTCTCACAGTAACCCATACGGGTGTCGGTAGACCAAGCTTTGAAAATAACGAGTTCACCGTTGACATTAGCCTCGAAACGGCTCTGATTGTATACTTTTGCCATAGTCGTAAGAATTAGCGGTTTAACATATCTTTGAGTTCCTTGAGTCCGTTGACAATCTCAACTTCAGCGGTGTAAACACCCTTGACTGAATCCCACACGCGTCTTGTAACCTCAACCTTTTCGATTACCCCATCCCCGTTGATTCGCAGGGAAATGATTGGCCTGTTACCTTTTGACCAGTCTTCGAGGTGAGCCAACCCCATCCCAGGCACTTCGTTGGTCTTCCTATAGCCAGCTGCCTTGAGGTTCCTTTTTGCACTTTCGTAGTTAATCATATCTTTTCCTTTTGACATTACAAATATACCACAATTTTATTATAAATTTGTGGCATAGGCGCAACCACGGCAGCCTTCCTTGCGCCCAAAAGAAAAAGCCCCGTGGCTGGGGCAAGTTCAACAAATCTAAAAAATCGAGTAATAAAATAAATAATATATCTTGTTCCTCTTGGCGGTTGGGTGGTTCAGTAGTGGTTTGCCAGACCTTCTACTTATCGAGGGTTTTCAATTGACCTCGCACCCTTTGTTCCTCCCTTTGGGAGAATGCCGACAGCCTCCTAACTTTCCCCTTTTTGCCATTTAGGTCTTCTTGGCGGTGGTGGCCACTCACTGGGGTAATGCTTACTCTTGGTTTGTCGTAGTGCTTAGAGTTTCGTACCTAACTTCGTTTGTATTACAAATATACTACATTTTGTTTTTGTTTTGTCAGTTCCGGCGCAACGCACGCCCCTCCCACTTTTATACACTAATTTTAATCATGTCGGGAAGTCCGTTGGCAGAGTAGCCCCACCACTGCCTGCTGACCTTGAACCCCTCGGAGGTAAGGAATTTGATAAGGGCGGGGAACTTTTTGTTATCAAAAATTCCTACCTTGCAACCCTCGGCAGACGATGTACCACAAAGGGAATCAATGCAGACATATCCAATCCTCTTGATGCCTGCGGCTATCGTGGAAAGAATCTCATCTTTCCTCGGCATAATCTCGTTGTCAATAATCTGCTGGTCAGTGTTGGCCATTTCGGCTTTGAGTGTTTCTGCGTAGTTCATATCTTTGTCCTTTTGTTTACATAACAAAGATAGTGAAATTATTTGAAAACATACCAACCAAGGCGCAACCGCGGCAGCCGCTTTTGCGCCAAAAAGAAAAGGGGGCACCGGTCACACCAACATAGTTGGGTTTACAGCCGAATTTAA
>OCVV012887992.1_pt1 | contig 37266 bp, 25 predicted proteins | sample 1539721 | NCBI WGS metagenome assembly OCVV01 (sample SAMN02144230, study PRJEB22623) | gut metagenome | biome: sheep rumen | host: Ovis aries | place: New Zealand | reverse complement strand
GAACAATCCGAATGGCAGGAGCCGCCGAGGCTCAAAAATCCGTATAATCCGTGCAATCCGTTGTGGAAAAACACTTCCGAAACTTAAATAGAGAAAACGAAGCGTTTTGTCCATCTTTCCCGTCTTTGTTGAAAGATGAAATGTAGGGGTGAAAATGTAACACTTGTAACGCTGACAGTGTTACAAATGTAACAGTGCCAGTGTTACAAGTGTAACAGTGGGTGCGTTACAAGTGTTACACTGGCGGTGTGACAATGGCGGCAAAAAGTGCCGTGTGTGTGCGGCCATTCCGCAGGGGCGAGTGCCGCTTTTGCGATTGGCCGCATGGGGAAAATGGAGTGGGGCGAAAAAGACCCGTACTTTATTTGGAGGAGTGGTTCCTTTTCGCTAACTTTGCATACAGAAAAGAAACGCCGAAGAATCATTGGGGCAATAGAACATTCAGATAACCAATCTCAAAACCGATATGAAATACTTTTATTCTGTTTTGTCAGCGTGGCTGCTGGCTGGCTCCGTGTGGGCACAGCAGTTGGCCTTTCCGGGTGCCGAGGGATATGGCGCCTACGCATCGGGCGGCCGTGGCTGTCAGGTGGTGCATGTGACGAACCTGAACGCGGCGGGCACAGGCTCGTTGGCCGATGCCGTGAGCCAGCCGAACCGCTTTGTGGTGTTCGATGTGGGTGGTGTCATCGACATCACGGGCAAGAGCATCACCATTGCCAGCAACATCACCATTGCCGGACAGACGGCACCGGGCGAGGGCATCACCATCTATGGTGGCCGTGTCATCGCCTCGAAGGCGAAGAATGTCATCATGCGCTACATCCGCATGCGTGGTGGCAAGAGTGTGAACAGCAGCAAGTGTACGCTGACGCTGGACGAGTGTCAGAACTTCATCATGGACCACTGCTCGGTGTCGTGGGGTCCTTGGGACAATGTCCACATCAAGGATGCCAACAACGTGACCTGGCAGTACTGCATCAACTCGGAAGGCATTGAGCCACAACGCTTTGGCTCCATCACCGACGGCACACGCAACTGGACCATCCACCACTGCCTCTGGGCCGACAACAAGAGCCGCAACCCGAAGATGAAGTGCTATCTGCAATATTATAATAATGTGGTCTATAACTATGGCATGGGCATCATCGGCGGACACTCGGCTGCCGACAACTATCAGGACGTGATGAACAACTACTTCATTGCCGGGCCTAACGGTTCTGCCAAATACTTTGACGACTGGACAGAGACCGACCACCTCTACAGCACGGGCAACTACTTCGACGGCAACTGCGACGGAGTGCTGAACGGTGTGCTCATCACCGACCATCACAGTGCCACTCCGATGGCGAATCCGAACTTCAAGACGACTCACCCGATGAATGTGGAGACGGCGTCACAGGCTTACGCCACGGTGGTGGAACATGTGGGGGCCTCGCGTGTGAGGGACATCCACGACAAGCGCATCATCGAGCAACTCACCTCGCTGGGCAAAAAGGGCAGTTTCATTGCCAACGAAGACGAGTTGGGCGGCATCGGCACTGTGGCCAACGGCCCCCGACCCACCGATGCTGACAACGACGGCATGGCCGACGATTGGGAACGGGAGAACGGCCTGAACACGGGCGTGAACGATGCCAATGCCTACACGTTGGGAGGTGGCTATACCAACATCGAGCACTATGTGAACAGCCTGGCGCAGAAGAGCACCTATCTGATGTATCCGCTCAACCCCGAAGCCACCTTGCTCTCGGCCACGAAGGTGCAACTGAAGTGGACACTGGAGAAGAATGAGGATGCCGTGAATGTGGTGGTGGAACAGTCGGAGGATGGCAAGAATTTTGCCGAAATCAAGCGGCTCGCAAGCACCGCCACGCAGACGACGGTGGAGGGCCTGACAGCCGATAAGGTGTATTATTTCCGCATGAAAGTGGTAGGAAAAGACGGCCTCGAATCGCTCTATTCGGCAGTGGTATCGGTCAACGACGAGTATATGCGTCCTGGCGGTGGCGTTCGTGCAGGTGTCAATCCCTTTGTGCCCACTGAGGGCAAACTCTACCGCATCATCAGTTATGCCACCGTGCCTTTCAATTCGGGCACCACGCTGAACGGCACCCCGAAGTATCTCACGTTCAACGCCAACGGCACACTCGGCTCGACGGAGACCTACCTGTGGGACGACCCTGCCTTGCTGTGGGTCATCACCCCAGTGGAGGGCGGATTCAACATTCAGAACTATGGCAACAAGAAGTACATAGCCACCACCAACACAACCCTCAGCGGAGCCGACCGCATCGGCTCATCGGATGCGGCCACCGTGCTGACCATCAACTACACGGGCGACCAACAGCCTTCGCAGTCGGGACTCTATGGCAAGGTGTCGATGTATCGCATCAACAGCCCCTCCAACCATGCTTATCAGATTCGTGCCCGAGGGTTTGCCGACGACTGGATTTGGGGAGCAGGCACTTTGGACCGTGCCGACATGGTGTTCACGTTTGCCGAGATTGACGCTTCGCTGGTCAAGGTGTTCCTCACCAAGTTCAACAGCACCCTGGAGAGTGCACAGAAACTGGCCCATGGCGCGAAGGCTGATGTCACCTTGGGCTATCCTTCGCAGGCCATCACCGACCTGATGAATGCGGTGGCAGCGGCACAAACTTTCTCGCAGGGCATCAGCGAACAAACAACACAGGAGGAAATTGATGCGCAGGTGGCAAAACTGAACAACGCGATGGATGCCTTCAAGGCCACCTGCATCTACACCTTTGAGGGTTTCTCCACCGATGTGGCATACGCCATCTACAGTTATGGCGAAACGTCCAATGCCAGCGCTTCGACCGCCACGACGGCCATCAAGCGTCGCTATCTCTATGCTGTGAAGAACGCGGGTGGGACAAGTGACGGCTTGGTGTATCGCATCGGACTTTCCGACAATGACATCAACGGCGGAAGGACTGATGCCTACATGACCGACCCTGCCGCCTTGTGGGCCTTTGAAAGTGCTGGCAACGGCTTTGTGAGGGTGCGCAACCTGTCGGACGGTCAGTATCTGCAAATTGAACGAACGCTGTCCGTTCAGCCCGTCGCCATCCATCCCACCTATGCCAAGCAGGACAACGGAAAGATGGCTTTCTACATGGATGCCAACAATGATGCCAAACGCCTCTTCAACGTGGGTGCGCCCGATGCCGATGGCAAGGGTGGCCCCCTGGAGTTCTTCTCTCTGCATGCCGACCGCACCCGTCTCCGCTGGGTGATTGAAGAGACGGATGTGGAGGTCTCTTTCCCTACAGGCATCTCCTCCGTGAATGGCTCTCGCCCCTCGTCCGTCCGCTACTTCACTCTCGAAGGCGTCGAACTGAATGCCCCTCCCTCCTGCGGCATCTACTTGGAGAGCGTCATCACGGCTGACGGAAGCAGCAAGGTGAGAAAGGTTCTTGCTCAGTAACTCAAGTTTCATAGACAAAAAAAAGCCGGACGGTATGCGTGAGGCATACCGTCCGGCTTTTTTTATATGAGGTTGTATGAGGAACGATAAAATGGGGATGCGAGAGGACTATTGGGCTGCCTGCCCGCTGTCGCGGAACTTGGCCAGTTCGCTGGCCACCACGTCGAAGTCGTCGGTGAGGGTGAGGTTCAGGTTCTTGTACTTGCCTTTCTCCACCAGGCTCTGGAGGAACGGATAGACGGGCATCTCGTTGGTCCAGAAGTCGGTGCCGAGGAAAATCATCGGGCTGGCGAATCCGAAGGACTCGTAGTGGTTCTGCACGGCATCCTGGAAGATTTCCTGCATGGTGCCTGCCGAGCCGGGGGTGTAGATGATGCCTCCGAAGGCTACGGTGAGGATGAGGTCTTCGCGGATGCTGTTCTCGAAGAACTTGGCGATGTGGGTGGCGAAGGGTGCCGATGGTTCATGGCCGTAGAGGTAGGTGGGAATGCCGAGGCTGACGTAGTTGCCTTCGAGGGGGTATTTCTTCATCACTTCGAAGGAAGAGGCGAGCCAGCCTTCGTCCTTGAAGGAGGGTGCCTTGGCGAGCATCTCGACGGCATCATCCACTGCGGCCTCGTCGCGGCCGGCCATCCATGCACCGAGGTGGGTGGCTTCCATCGCGCCCGGACCGCCGCCGCTGAGCATGATGAAGCCTTCTTCGGTCAGACGCTTGCTGAGGAGGACAACTTTCTTGTACATGGGGTCGGTGCGCAGCAGGGCGTGGCCACCCATGATGCCGATGCAGAGGCGCGAGTTGTGCTCTTTGAAAAACTCGTCGAGGGCCACGTGGATGCCGTGGTCGTGGAGGGTGCGGGCGAGCGACTCTTCTACATCTTTGGCCTGTTTGCCTTTGGCGATGTAGTGCTGATAGACTTTGGTGTCGTAGCATGAGTCAAAGGTCTCTGGCTTGGCCGGGTCGTAGCCGGCATAGAGGTCTTCGGCACTGTAGAGCGATGTGCGGTTGACGTCGTAGGGAACGGTTTTGATGTACTCCATGGCTTGGTCGGAAAATAGTTGGTTGGTTGTTGGTTTAGGTTGGTTGCAGGCTGTCAGTGCAGCGAGCAGCGAGAGTGCTGCTAAGTGATAGAACTTTTTCATTGCTGTTGGGGTTTTAGATGGTTTGTAAAAATAAGTGGATAAAAAAAGATGTATAATTGGTTGATGATGTTATTCTTGTGCTTCGGCCTGTTGCTCTTGCTTGGGTGTTTCTTTCTGCTTGAGTCGTCGGCGTATGCTCTCGAAGTCGTGCCGCCACGAGAGGCCGAGACCCTGTGTGTTGAGGGTGGCTTTGGTGAAGTAGCGGTCGTTGGTCTGGTTGTAGGCTTTCACATAGAGGCTTCCTTTCTGGTTGAGCCGCCATTTCACCTCGAAGTCGCCGATGAAGGTGGAGCGGTTGGTCATGGCGTTGTCGCGATAGCCGAAGGCACCGTTGATGAGCAGTCGCTCGTCGAGCAGTCGGCCTTCGAGTGTGCCTTCCACGTCGAGGTCTTGCCAGCCTTTCTCGCCGGTGGTGAGCGATGAGCCGAAACTCCAGTTAGAGGTGTTGCCAATCATGTTGCTGAGCATCTGGTTGATTTGGCCGCTCAGGGTGGAGGAGAGGAGGGAGTTGGCTGCCTGGCCGGAGTTGCCGTTGCCGTTGGCACGGGCGTATTCGTTGGGGTAGAAGCGTCCGAGGCCGAGCAGATAGATGGCTTGGGTGTTCATCTCTTCTTCCGAGTTAATCATGGAGCGCACGAGTTGGCGCACTTCCTCGTTCACGTTGGGGATGTCGATGCCGAACTTGAAGTCCATGTTGCCCAGTTTGCCTGTGATGTCGAGCAGGCAGATGACCTTCACCTTGTTGTTCTGTGTGAAGGCAGTGGTGTTGGTCAAGTCGCTGAGTGGCACGGAGTTGATGGTGTGGTGGCAGATGAGGTGGATGTTTGCATCGAAGGGGTTGCCGTTAAATTCGACCATCGAGCCGGGCTGCAAGGCGAGGTCGCGGAAGATGATGTCTTGCAGATAGAGGCGATAGGAGCCGGAGTTGATGTTGTAGTTGCCGAACATCTGGAAAGAGCCTTTGTTGTACCACCGCGCGTTGATGTTGGCATAGCCGAAGGTGCGCATGTAGCCGTCCTCTATGTTGTCCATGCGCAGTTTCACCTCGCAGGCAGGAGTGAGGTTGATGTCGAAGTTGATGAAAATGTCGCTGTTGTAGTTCTTCTTGGCTTCCTTGATGATGGTCAGCGAATCCCGCTTCACGGGTGTTTCGTCCTCCATGTCGGGGGTGGGGTCGAAGAGGTTCGGATTGAAGGCCATGATGGAGTCGCGGTCGCGGAACTCGATGAAGGAGTTGCCGGTGATGGCATCGGGGGTGGCTGCATCGTAGGCGAAGACCGAACCTCGCGTGGGCGTGACGCTGGCATTCACATAGAGAGGGTGTCCGTCGCTGCCGTCGATGCTCAGTTTGCCGTCGGCAAAGACGGTGGCGAGGAACTTGTCGCTGTTGAACTCTTTCTCGTCATAGGCCAGCAGTTCGTGCAGGTCGGTGTCGAAGTGATACTTGAAGTTCTTCATGTTGCGGTGTGTCACCTGGCCGTTCAGCACGGAGCGGTGTCCGAAGCGGTCGTAGATGCTGATGTCCTTAAATTCAAAGAGATAATGGCGCATGCGGATGGTGTCGCCTTCGATGTGGTAGGGCACGTTGGTGGCTCGCAGTCGCAGGTTGATGTCTGGCACCGCCGAGGCGAGGATGTTCACGTTGTTGAAGGGGCCGATGATGTCAACAGGACCTGTCACACAGCCGCTGATGTCTTTGAAGATGCCGCGCAGGAAGCCGTGGAGGAACTTGGCGTTGGTGTTGCGGGTATCGACGTGGAGGGCTATGTCGTTCTTGGCGGGTGAAATCCAGCCACTTACGGTGGTGATGCCAGTGACGTTCTTTTCACGTCCTGTCAACCTGTCGGGCATCTTGTAGAGATCGATGATTCGGCCATCCACCACGATGCCATCCACTTCTTTGTCCCAATGTGCCGAGATGTTGGCATCTCCTAAAGGGCCTTCTTGGATGGAGAGGTTGTTGACAAAAAGATTGGCTTTCACGTCGGGCACTCCACCTCCCAGCACGTTGTTGACGGCTACATGGCCGGAGGCTTGGCCTGCAAAGCGGACGACGTCGAAGTTGACGAGCGACAGGAAATACTGGATTTCGAGATTCTTCAGTGTGGCCACCAACGAGTCGGTAGGAGAACTTGATGCCTTTCCGTTGATGGCCAAGAAACTGTTAATCTTTTCGTTGGCTATTTTCACGTTGTGGCACTCGATGTTTTTCTTATATATAGATATGTGTGAAGGCGATACCGTCCAGATGGTGTCGTTGATGGTTGCGCTTGACTTGCGCAAGGTGACGTCGGTCTTCATGCTGCCCAGCGAATCGCTCAACAGGATGGTGGGCAGGAGTATGAGGTGGACGTTGTTGCTTCCCTGCGCATTCAGGTTCACCTCGCTGGCAATTCGGTTGTCGTGGATGTCGGCCAGCACGTCGAAGGTGGTGGATGATGGCGGAATGTCCTCGTCGTCGCTTTCTTTGAAGGTGGATGCCATGGCATGCACGTTCATGTTGCTGGGTGTGGCCAGACAAACGATGGCTGTGTTGTTGTAGGAGGTACCGCCGTAGGTGACTTGTGGCGCATCCATCTTCAGGGTCATTTGCTGCTCTTTGGAGTCCATGTTGCCAAAAATGTGGACGGGCTTTTCGATGGAAATGTCGGTGCCGATGAAGTGGCGAAGGATGGGGGCCTCGTTCAGGGTCAGGTCGTAGGTGAAGTCGGCCTTCTCGGCAGGTGCGGACTTGAAGATGATGGGCAAATGGCTGGAGAACTGGTTGTTGATGCTCTTGGCAATCTCTGTCAGAGTGGCTTCACCTCTGATTTGTCCCGAAAGAATGTCGCTGTTGATGGTGTAGAGGCTTTCTTTCCCATCGGTGCTTTCGGCTGAGAAGTAGATTCCGTCGAGGTGGAAACGGTCGTTGGGAGTGGTCAAGTTGAGATTTTCTATCTGCACATCACCATACAGGTGTTTGAAGTCGCATCCGTGCAGATGGCTCTGAAGATGGAGGGAAAGGTCTTCTCCAGCATATTCGCTGGTGAGATTTAGGTGGTGGGGCATGAACCTTTCGAGCAGGAGGGTGAGTTGGATGTCTTTGGTGGGAGCATCGGAGAAGGAGAAGTCTGTCGTGGCTTTCACGTTCTCGTCGTCGATGCTGGCAGTGCCCTCAATCCGGGTTGCTGTGCTTCTGGCATTCAGGTTGATATGCTGATAGTTGTAGCCGTTGTAGTGGATGCTGTGAATGTCTCCAGACGCTGTGCCGGCAGGGAAGGGGTGAGTCTCTGCAAGGTTCATGGCAAGGTCAAGGTCAAAGGAGGCTGTGCCAAACTTTTCGTCCTCCTGCAGATGGCCGAGGTGGATGCTGTCTCCTTTGACTGTGGCTGTGAGGAAACGGGTGTCGTCGTAAGTCAGTTGATACTCAGCCTTTCCAACACCGCTCGTGAGACTGCCTTCGGACGTGAGGCTTCCTTCGGCGTAGTTGATGGTTCCTTGGTAAGCCAACTCTCTGATGGCTGCAATCAACGTTTCTTTCCCATGATTGGGGCGGAAAGCGTCAGCCCATGCAAGCATCTCTTGGCTGTTGACGCGCAGGGTGTTGATGGTGGATTGCAGGCTTCTTTTATCCTTGTCGAGGACATGAGGAATGACTGCTGACGCATGCAGTGAAAGTCCTTGGTTCTCTGACTCGATGCGACATTCCTTCACCGTGATTTTCTGTTCGTTTCCTTCTGCTTGGATGTTGAAGGAAATGGCTTCGGACAGATGGGACAGAGGGGCATAGAGCGAGGAAAAATCGGAGGGAGTTATGTGTCCGGCGAGGGGAGTGGCTTGGAAACTGAAGGTGCGCTCTTTCTCATAGTTTCCGTAGTGGACAGTCAGTGTGTCTAAAGTGATGTTGGAGTGGGGAAAAGAAAGGTTCACTTCAGACAAAAGGGCTTGCTGCTTGTTGCCAACGAGTTTCAGTTGGGTGTCTTGAAGTTGAAGGCCAGAATTGAGTTCGTTGGCTTGCAGTCGGCGAACGGCTACATTCAGCGAGTCATCGGTCAGGCAGCGCAGCACGATGTTCATGCCACAGTCGTTCAAATGCAGATGGTTGACATCCACGGTTCCTTCGTGGGTGGCTTCCGACTGCACGTCGTAGGTGATGTCGGCATGGCGTATGATGAGGGAACCGATGTGGAGATTGACCTTTGCCGATTCCTGTTTCTCTTCGCTGGCAAAGGCATCGATGATGAATTGAAAGTTGGGCTTGCTGTCGGGTGTGGCTTTGTAGAGTGTGGCTTTGGTGCCGAACAATTGGGCGGTGCCAATGTTCACTTGCCCCGACAGCAGGGAAAAAAGATTGATGCTTGCCGACACACGGGCAATGTTCGCCATCTTTTGGCCAGATGGCTCATATACAACCACATCGTTGATGATGATGCGGTTGAGAAAACCGAGGTTGACACTGCCTATTTCAACCTTCGACTTCAGTTGTTCCGAAAGAATATTAGCCGTCCATGTTGCCAGCCTCTCCTGCATGAAGGACAGGCTGAAAAGCAGGACTATCGTGGCGTAGAGTGCAACGATGGTGCCGACCAGTCTGACTAATATTTTTTCAAGACGCTTCAAATGCTCCTAACCTTTTTCTTGAAATCGACCATCTTGATGGCGGTGATGGCACATTCGTCACCTTTATTTCCCATCTTGCCACCAGCGCGGTCTTTTGCCTGCTGCATGTCGAGCGTGGTGATGAGTCCGTAGATGACGGGAATGTCCTGCATGGCGTTCAGGCGAGAAAGTCCGTAAGTGACACCTTGGCAGATGTAGCGGTCGTGGGGGGTGTCGCCACGAATGACGCATCCGATGGCTATCACGGCATCCACTTTGGTCTTCACCATTTGTGATGCACCATACACCAGTTCAAAACTTCCTGGTACGGTCATCACGGTGATGTCCTCGGGAAATACGCCATTTCTCATCAATGTCTGTTTGGCTCCTTCCAGCAGGGCAGCGGTGATGTTCTCGTTCCATTCGGCCACTACGATGCCGATTTTCATGCCTGTTGCATCGGGCACGGAGTTGATGTCGTAGTCGGAGAGGTTGTGATTTTTAGTTGCCATAATTCCTATATTAAACGTTAAGAGTTAAAAATTAAGAATTAAGAAAGAATGTGCTACATGGGCAGCAGGGCTTTTTTCTTAACTCTTAATTTTTAACTCTTAATCTTTTATGTTTTTATTATTTGGTTGCTCTTTCGATGTATTTGTCAATCTCTTGCGACAAGGGGCTTCGGAAGTACTGCTTCTTGATTTTGTTGTAAAGTTCAACAGCCTTATCGTTTTGGCCGAGAGACTCATACACTTCACCTGCTTGGAGCAGGAACACGGCACTTACAGCGTCGTTGTCTGCTTCTGTGGCAGCCTTGATGAGGGTCTGTGCACCTTTTTCCTTGTCACCTTTCTTCACATACAGGTTGCCCAAAGCGGCAACGGCAGCAGGAGAAACCATGTCGTCATCTTGAGTGGAGAAGTCTTCCAACATCTTGATGGCATCATCGGTCTTGTCGGTCTTTGCGTATGCCAGGCCGGCATAGAGTTTGGCGAGGTTGGCAGTCTTTGTACCGCTATATTCGTCGATGATTTTCAGCAAGCCCTTTGTGTTTCCTTCACCTTTCAGTGCCTGTTCATACTGCTGCTGGGCAAAGGCTGTCTGAGCACCGACAATGGCCTTCTGTGCCTCCAGTTCCTTGCCCTCCATGTAGTGTCTGTAGATGTAAACACCAGCCACAATCACGATGACTGCGCCAATGACGGCTGCAATCTTTTTCCAGTTCTTCTCGATGAAAGCCTCGCCTTTGCTCAACTGCACGTCGAGAGCGATTGGTTCATCGGTTACTTGTTGTTTTTTGTTCTTTGCCATGATATGTTTTAGTTGTTATTTTGCAAAAATCATGCAAAAGTACAACATTTTCTGCGAACAATAAAGACTTTTCTCAAAAAACTTCACTTTCCGACCGTTTTCCTTGCCTCTGTCAGGCGTTTCAGTGCTTTGTCGATAAGGTCGTGAGTGCCTGAACCGTCGTTCACATACTGCACCACCATGTCGGCATAGTCAATGGCTTCGCGCAGTTCTGTGGTCTTGTTCGGAATGTTTTCCTTCGAGTCTGTAAGGAGCGGCAACAGGTCGTTAAGGTCTTCTGGCTCAGCCAAGTTGCCCGGACGCATGGTGTTGATGGCCACGTTGAGGGCTGAGGTGGCAGCGTTGACTTCCTCTTGGGTCAGTTCCTTGTTCGCTTTGGCATTCACTTTTTCGGCCACTTCCATCTGGGTGAGCAGGCGAGCATAGCCATTGGGTGCCCACGGAGAGAAGGCTGGCACTTTCACGGTGAGTGAGTTCCAGGCATTTTGGCTTTCCACACGTTCTTTGGCCACTTGCAGAGCCTGTTCGAGGTTGGTCTTGTCGATGCCTTTCTTGGCTTTTTTCTTCGCTCCGCTTTCCACGTTCAGACGCAGGTAGTGGGTGGAGTGGCCTGTCTGATAGTAGTCGGGTTGGAACTGCTTTCCGGCCAATGAAAGGGTGTAGAGATGGCCGTTGCATCCTTGCTCATTAGTGGCTCCATTCAACTGAATGTCGCTCAGGTTGGACTGAATGGTGAAGTCGGCTTCCTTCCACTCCTTCACTTCGGGAGTCGCCATCACCAGAGGACCATACATCAAAGCACCGACCCATTGGGGGCTGAACGGTGTGCGCGTCTCGTTCTTGCCTGTGGCAGCAAGGTCCATCTTGTCAGGTCCCCAGTTGATGTGCTTGGTGAAAGGCATGACCACTTCCACTTTGTCTGTAGCCGCCCATTCGCGCATGGGAATTTCCACGTAAGAGCAGGGCTGATAGGTCTTTGCAATGGATTTGCCGTTCAGTTTCACGTCGAAACCTTCTGTTGCCCAATAGGGTACGCGGAGTTTCATGGCGAAGGTGAGTGGGTGTTGTGCTGCTGCAACGCTCTTGACGGTGATGGTGCTCCGTTCTGCCGGCCACTCGCAGTCTTGCTTGATGAGGGCATCCTTCCAGCGAGCCTCGCTGGGCAGATAGAGTCCCACCCAGATGGTGTTGTCGTTCACGAAGTAGGCCGCCTCCTGATACTTCACGTGGTTCTCAGCCCCAGTGCCGCCGCAGCAGGTGCTTTGAGGGGTTTCGTTGCCGAAAGGTTTGATGGCATTCATGCCCACGGCATACTGATAGGTGACGCCCCAATGCTCAGGGTGGACAGAGCCGACAATCTGGTTGTAGAGAATACGCTCATAGTAGTCCATGTAGGCGGCATTGTCGGGGTCAAAACAGTTGAGGTCTTTGGTCAGTTTGGCCAGGTTGTAGGCGCAGCAGGTCTCGTTGATGTCGGGGTTGGGGTACATGTTGCGATGGCGGTCGCTCATCACACTGGTGTTCATCGACAAAATCTGTGAGTAAGGCTGACGGAACATCTCGCCGTTGCCCACACCGCCCATGGCATAAGCATAGCGTCCTTGCACGAGGTTCCAGAAGTTGTAAGCAAGGTTATAATAATAAGGATTATTATTGGTGATGTAGGAACGTAAAGCACCTGTAATCATGGGAATGTGCTGGTTGGCATGGCGTGTGCGGATGTCATCCACATTCTTGGCCACAGGGTCGAAGAAGGCTGGGGCATCAAAGCAATTGGCCGCCTCAATCAGCCGTGCTTTCTCCGCTGGGTCGCTCACCATTTCGCTTAGACGCGAGAGGGATTCGGCCATGCCGCCCACTTCGCCTGCTATATACATGTTCCACATCTCGTAGCGGTTGCCCGGCTTGGCCTGTCGCTCAGCCTTTGTGCCATCGGTTTTCACGTGGGTTCGATAGTGCATGCGGTTCCACACCCACAGCCCCATGTCTTTGGCAATGAGCAGGGCTTTGTCGGCTATCTCCTTGTCGTCGATGTTGTTGGCGATGTCGATAAGTCCGGCCAGTTGCTTATGGATGGTGTAGTAGGGTGCCCACACCCATTCTTCATTATTGTACGCGCGATAGCACTCGATTAAGGCTGGATGAGCGGCTGGAATGGCATTCAGATAGCCGTAGCCATAGTGGCGATAGTCTTTCTTATATTCGTTGAAAGCAGCCCAGTTGCCCTTCATCTGCTTCAGTTCTTCTTCGGGTGCATAGTCACGTGCTTCCCAGTAGCGGTTGAGGGTGCTGTCCCACACAAACGTTCGCTCTTGGCACTCACGCAACTCGTTGACCATTCGCTTGATACGTTTCTTTAGTTCAACTTTTTGTTCAGGATTGGCTGACGCATAGGCAAAGGCCAATGCGCTCATATAGTGACCACTTCCGTGTCCCTTCAGTTTGGTGGTGGGCGAGTCCCATCCGTCGGCTTCAGGATAACCCTCAGTGGGCAGACCATAGGTGTCGCGGTAGTTGTAGAGTTGCTGTGCCACATCCCACGACAGGATTTCCTTGATGTCGAGGTCGCGGTTGTTGGTCAGACGGTTGTTGCCCGTAATCCGCACATTCCCAAGTGGAAGAGGCTGCACAAGGGGAGTGTTGCCAGGAGCACTCCATGCTTCTGCCACCACCGTCACCTGGGCCGAGATGGGGTAGCCGCTTTCGGTGGTGTTGTCGCCAATGATGAACCCATTGACGGTGTATGTCTTGCCCACAGGATAGAGTTCAGGATTTGCCTCTTGCTGCTCGGTAGAGAGCAGGGAGTTCGACCATTTGGTCTGCCGCCACTCGTGTGTGCCGTCGCTGTAGGTCACCCACACTTGCCACGGGAGGCGTGGTGCTGTGCCCACAGGAGTCTGTACCGTAATTGCCTCCACTTTCACGATGGTGCGTTGCTTGGCCTTTGCAGCCGAGAGGGGCGCGTTTCCGTTTGCCGATGGCAAGGCTGACATCGGCATTGCGAGGCATAGGCCAACAGCCCCACAAATCAGAAAATTTAAGTTTTTCGTCATAATCTAGCAATCTTGAAATTTTCTTCAAAATTAGTAATTTCCTTTGATATAGCAGATGGCCATTCGTCGAAAAAATGAGATTTTAGTCTTTTCTTACATCTTTTTGGATTATTTTGTCTATCTTTGTGCCTGTCAAAGGGGACTTTTAGGGAATTTCCTCTCTCTGGTAGGGATTTGACCGCCGTCGATAAACAGGATAATTCTTACTTTTGCAACGTAAAAAACTATCGTTATTGTTCGAACAAAAAACACTAAGGAATATGAGAAATTTATTGATTCTTGCTTTCACGCTCGTGCCACTGATGGGAATGGCACAAGATGACGACCTCTACTTCACTTCTTCCAAAAAGGCGAAGGAAGAAGCGCAGAAGAGGCAGCGGACCACTTCGTTGAGCGCACGCACCCAGACGGTCGTTCCTCCAGCCACGGTTGACTATCACAGCAACCGCCGCAGCGAGGACGAGTACAACCGCCGTTATGTGTATGGGGGAGAGTACCAGAATGCCGGAGGTGCTTATGCCAACGACTCGCTCACGGCATCCATCGACACACTGGAGGGCAACTATGCCGCTCCCAAGTATGACATGGACGACCCCGAACTCGATTATTGCTATTCGCGTCGTCTCATCCGCTTCCACAATCCGCGTCTCTATGCCCTTGCAAGCCCCTACTATTGGGACCTCTACTATAGTTATGGTGCATGGGATTATCTCTACGACTACTATGACCCTTGGTACTGTCACTATGGTTGGAGTTACGGTTGGAGTTGGGGACCTTGGGACTGCTGGTATGGCGGAATCTGGGGATGGCATCATCCTTACGCTTGGTCTTATTGGGGATGGGGTCCTGGATGGAGTCATCACGTACACTATGGCGTGTCCTACTATCGCCACGTGACGCCCCGTCAGTACAACTCCTCGCGCGGTCACATGGCTGCCCACAACCGTATCCGCACCAATGCCATGGGACGCAGCATCACCAACACCCGCACCAGTGCCTTGGCACGTTCGGGCATGGCAACAGGACGCACTTCAGCCCTTGGCAACCGCGCTGGCGCACAGGGCTACCGCACTTCTGCACAGGGTACACGTACCGTCACTCGTGGCAGTTCCTACACGGATTACACCAATGCCCGCACGGGGCGTTCAGCCATGTCGGCCAACGAAGGTGCCCGCACACAGGTGAATGGCCGCACTCGCACCAGTGCCATGCAGCGTTCCAACACCTCGCGCACTTCCGCCTATCAGCCACAGCGTTCCTACAGCAACCAAAACAGCAGTAGCCGCACTTCGACCTACCGTTCGCAGTCACGCTCATCTACCTATACTCCTTCCACTCGCTCCTATACACCCTCCACTCGTTCCTCTGGCAGTTTCGGCGGAGGCGGCAGTTTCGGCGGTGGCAGTCGTGGAGGATTCGGTGGTGGCGGCAGCACTCGTGGTGGTGGCGGTGGCCGTCGTTGACACGCATGTTTCATAAAAAAAGACTTTATACATTATATATAATATAGCAACATGAAGACTATCTATCAATATCTATTCTTGGGTGCATTTTGGGGCATGGCAGGCACAGCCATGGCACAAGACAGTTATGATGCACAGACATTTGCAAACAGCGACCTGAACGGAACCTCGCGCTTTGTGGCAATGGGTGGTGCCCTCGGAGCACTTGGCGGCGACGTCAGCGTGATGAGCACCAACCCTGCAGGTACGGCTATGTATCGCAAGAGCGATGCTGCAATCACACTCAGCGGTCTCTTCACCAACGATAAGGCTATGGGACACAGCAAGTCGCGCATGTCGTTCGACCAAGGTGGCGCACTCATCGCCTTCGATATGGACAATCCGACTGGTAAAGGCTTGCAGTTCATCAACTTCGGTATCAACTACCAGAAGAATCGCAACTATTTGAGCAACCTGACTAAAGATATCAACAATCTGGGGGGTGTTTTCAGTCAGACATACCAGATAGCCGACCTTTGCAACTATGCCTTGGAGAATGATTACTGGGGCACATTGGCCGATATGAGCGCAAGCCGAAAGGATGTTCATGGAGGCATTCTCAACGAAACGAAAGAGTCGGGCCGCGACTATGAAGGTATTGGTGCCGACAGGGCCTACTATGAGCGAGCCACCTACGGAGCCAACATTCAGGCTGACCTCAACGTGTCTTTCAACGTGAGCGACCAGTTCTTCTTCGGTGCCTCTCTGGGTGTTTACGACATTGATTATGAACGCGAATCTTTCTATCAGGAGTTTGGCAATGATGGTAACAACTACGACTTCACCAACTGGTATAAGACCACGGGCGATGGCTTCGATGTGAAGTTGGGCTTCATTTGCCGCCCCATCGAGGATAGCCCCTTCCGTTTTGGTGTCAATGTCCACACGCCCACATGGTACAGGATGACCGACAGCAATGGTTCGACACTCTATCTGAATGACGAATATGTGACTTCGGGCAGTAACAGCGAGTATGACTACCATTTCCGCACCCCCTGGAAGTTTGGCTTCAGCCTTGGTCACACCATTGGCACGAACTTTGCCATCGGTGCCGAATATGAGTTTCAGGATTTGAGCACAGCCAAGTATAGCGATGTGGACCACAGGGAGAATTACTACTTCCGCAATGTCAACCAAATCACTGACCAGACCTTACGCGGTCAGCACACGCTGAAGGTGGGCGTGGAGTACAAACCTATCGATGAACTTTCTCTCCGCGCAGGCTATAACTTCGTGTCTTCACCCTTCAAGAAAGATGCCTTCCGCACGATTGGCTACGATGGTCCCTACACCGAGACCGACTACACCAACTGGGGTGCCGTCAACCGTTTCACGATTGGTCTGGGCTATCGCTACAAAGGTGGCTACTTCGACATCGCCTGGCAGTATCAGGCTCAAAAGGGTGACTTCTATGCCTTCGATGACATTGATTTGAAACCCACCAAAATCAAGAACAACCGCTCACAACTGATGGCCACTCTTGGCTTCCGTTTCTGAGACAGGCTTTCGCACGAAAGAACGGGGGATGCAACACGTATGCTGCATCCCCGTTTTTTGTGTCTTTCGTTCACGTTTTTTTCGTGTTCTTGAAATCGTACCCCTCGACTACACCTTGCCGTACCCCTCGGGTACGGCTCGTCGTACCCCTCGACTACGGTGTGATAGGGACAAAATAAAGGCAGGTGTCATGATGGGGTTACTCAGCATGACACCTGCCTTTATTTCTACTTCTTGCTGTTTTCCATCCGGTAGAACAGCGAAATGAGTACGGAACCGAGGATTCCTGCACAGAGCGAACCGAGCAGGACGGCTATCTTGCCAGAAGAACGGAGCATCTCGGTCGTGTCGGGGTCAAGTTCGCCAAAGGAGAGGGTGTCGACAAAGATGGCCATGGTGAAGCCGATGCCGCCAAGGCAGGCCACGGCAAAAAGCATCTTCCACGAGGCACCTTCGGGCATGGCTCCAATCTTGCTCTTGATGGCAATGAAGGAGGCGAGGGTGATGCCGATGGGCTTGCCGAGCAGAAGGCCAAAGAAGATGCCCATGCCGACAAAGCCGACACCTTCGAGAGGAAGGGCCTGGAAAATGTTGAAGAAACTGACATCGGGAATGACGACACCTGCATTGGCCAATGCGAAGATGGGCATGATGAGGAAGTTGACCCAGGGGTTGAGGGCATGCTCCAAACGATAGGACATGCCGATGGAGTTGTTGTTGATATAACTCATGCGGCGCAGACAGTGACGCTGCGGACCGTTGGGGAAGGGTACTCCCTGCTCAAACTCGTCGTCGTCATAGCGTGAGAGGCGTGTAAGATATTTGCGGTTGCTGCGGTTGAGATAGGAACGGCTGAAGCGGGCATCCATGGGAATCATGAAGGCCATGACCACACCCGACATGGTGGAGTGGATGCCTGAATAGTAGAAGAGGAACCAGATGACGATGGCAGGCACGAGGTAGAAGGCCATGCGCTTCTCGCCCAGTTTGTTCATGATGAAGACTCCGCCTAAAAGCAGCAGCGAGATGAATAGCAGGGGCAGGTTGATGTCGCCGCCATAGAAGAAGGCTACGACAAGGATGGCTCCAAGGTCGTCGGCTATGGCTAATGCTGTGAGGAACACCTTGAGTGACACGGGAACTTTGTTGCCCAGAATGGACATGATGCCCACGGCAAAGGCAATGTCGGTGGCAGTGGGGATTCCCCATCCTCCGGCAGTGGTGGTTCCTATGTTGAACAATGTGTAGAAAAGGGCTGGTATGGCCATTCCACCAGCAGCGGCAATAACTGGAAGGAGGGCTTTCTTCACACTGGAAAGTTCGCCGCAAACTACTTCGCGCTTGATTTCGAGTCCGACGGTAAAGAAGAAAACGACCATGAGGATGTCGTTGATGAACTTCTCCACCGTCATTTCCTCAGGAAAACTGATGGTGAAGGTCTCGTTGCTGATGGTCATGGAGAGGCTTGTCTCCAAAAACTCATGGTAGAAGTGTGAAGTGAGAGGAAGGTTGGCCAATAGCATGGCCACAATGACACATGCCAACAGGGTGACACCTCCTGCCCAAGGCTGATTCATGAACTGCGTTTGCGAGAGTTTCATGGTGTGCAGCCCCTTGTTCCATTTGTAGAGTGGAATGATTCGCATAAAACAATCTTTTTAGTCTTTATGAGTGTTGTTGCCGTTTGTTCTGGGTTAGGTCGTCTGTGACTTCATGAATTCCTTTGGGGTGATGCCTGTGGCGCGCTTGAAGAAACGACTGAAACTGCTGATGGAGGGGAAATGGAGTATCTCGCTCGTTTCGCTGAATGAGTAGTGGTGGACAATCATGTAAGCCTTTGCCTTCTGTATCACAGACTCGTCAATCCAGGTGGAAGCGTTTTTTTTGCTGTAACTGATGCAGACGAACGAGAGGTATTTGCTTGAAATGCCCAACTGGTCGGCGTAGTATTGCACGGAACGATGCTCGATGGAATGTTTGTTGAGCAGGGCGAGAAAACGGCAATAGATGTCGTACTGGCGTGAGTTGCTGTTGCCCTGCAGAGGCATCGGATTGTATTTGTGGATGTTGATGTTCTCAACCGTGAGAGCATTGAGCAGGCACTGTATGTACTTCTCCTTGAATTCATAGTCCTCGCCGAGTATATCTCTCTTGATTTCGGTGTAGATGGTCATAGTGCGGCGCATCTGCTCCTCGGTCAGGGTGGAGACAAAATGGCGCAGAGACATGCGGGCGTTGCTATAGGTGAAACCGATGTCTGTGTATATCTGGTTGGCCAGTTTCGGATACATGACCAGCATGTAGTAGTTGCAATCGGTGGATATGTATATCGTTTTTGTGACGTTTTCTGGCATGATGGTGATGAGCATCCCTGTTGTCAGAGCCTCTTCCTTGCCGTTGATTTCAATCACATATTTTCCTTTCGTCACATAGATGTAGAGTTTCTGGTACATCTTGTTGACGCCCTCTTGGTATAGGCTTTCCAACGGATTGATGCCGTCAAACGTGTCGAACAGTAGCAGTTGATTCTGGATGGCGGCAGAAGGGATGATGTCATTCTTTGCGAAAACATCGATGTATTCTACATAACGGCTGTTGTGAGTATTTTCAGATGACGAAGGCATTGTATATGGCATAGTTAATAAGTCTTGGTTTTAGTTTTGGACAAAGTTGATGGATTTGATGTTGTTCTGCTTGATGTATTCATTGGGCGACATACCTGTGATGCGCTTGAAGTAGCGCCCGAAGAAACTTTGGCTCGGGAAGTTGAAATCCTTGCTGATTGTCTTGATGTTGGCCTTGTTGGAGTAGAGAGTCTGTTTGACAGCAAAAATCACGTACTGGTCAATCACCTGAGAAGCCGTCAATCCTGTGAAATTCTGCACAATGGCAGAAAGGTATTTGGGCGTAATGTTGAGTTCGTTGGCATAAAACTGTACCGAACGCTCCTGGCGGTGCTTTTCGTTGAGTTTGCTAATGAAATTGTTGAAGAACTGATACTGCCGGGAATTTTTCACATGGTTGATAATGTCGTCTTCTTTCACATAAGAGAACAACTTGGCTATGTAGCAGCCTTGGTAGGCACGAAGAGTCATCTCCTTCATGGGGTATTCTGGACGCATGTGTTCGGCTTTGATTCGCTTGTAGCAATCGTAGAGGGTGCCGATTACTTCAGGCGGAAGGTGGACATGTCGAAACTTAAAGGCATGGAAATGTAAGTACTTCTGTACACCGATGCGTTCATATATTTCGGACATGATGTGACTGCGTGTCAGAAAGGCAAAGAAGAGGCATCTCGAATCTTTCACTTTCACACTAATGCATGGGGTAACGGCTAGATATTCATTTGCTTTAACTTCCAACTCTGTACCCCCAATAATAATGTGCAGTGTACCCCTGAGCACAACTGTCACATAAACGTATTCCGAGTTGTACACTTCGTCACGCGCCAAGATGAGTGGGTCTGATTTCTCATCAAGGTTGTCCATGATATTGTACTTCCCCTCGTATGAGGAAAAGTACATATTGGGTGCATGCTCTTTAGTAATTAAATCTCCTGTTAGTACCATTTTCTTCAATCCTTTTTCAATCTTTTGTTAAAATGACGAAAGCCGATTGCTGCGTCTGTTTTTTTCTTTTTGTGGGATTTTTCCCCTCTCTGTTTTCTTTACTGGCTGGGTAGGGGAGGTGCCTCTCCTGTCCGTAGGATGAGCGTGGTGGCACCTATCGTAATGATAGAGCCGTCATCCAAGTTGATACGGTCTGCATCGCGCAGAATCTCATTCATGTAGAATGTACCTGTATCGCTGGGTGCATCGCGTAAGATATATTGTAATTGCCCATTCTTTGCTCTTTTCACCGTAATGACACAATGGAACGTATCAATGCTGGGGTCGCGTGTCTCAATCGGTTTGTTGATACGTGTGCCTTGGATGTATCGTCCAAATTCGTTCTCGCCCAAATCTAAGGGGATGACCTGCTTGTAGGCGAACCTGTTTTCCACCACGACGATGCTGCCATAGTCCTGTTTATAGGCATGCTCGTCGAGCGTCCTTTCTTCGTGTCGGTTGGAGAGTTTCGATTTGCCAATGCGAATGCCAAATTCTTTCTTGCAATGTTCACACACGAAGACCAATGACTGCCCGGTGACGTATTGTGTCTCGTCAAAGACAGTGTAATTGTCGCATTTGGGACATCGAACTCTTTTCATTTTTCTAACTTATTGTTTTATAGTGCAAGAACCCATGCCTCGGCAAATTCGGAACGTTGCTTTCGGAGTGACATTAACGCGTTTTGTGCTTCAGATTCGCTTTTATAAGTAGAATAGATGATTCTGCTCGTGTTTCCTTTCTTGACAAAACGTCCCTCCTTGTACCCCTCTTTTGCCATTTTTTCAATGTAGCGGTTGGCATTTTCCTGACTCACGAAACTGGCGAGGACGATGGTGTATTGCGAGGACGGGTCTTTTGCCGTTTCTTCCTTTGTATTTGCGTCCTTTTTTGTAGAGACTTCTGCTTGAACCGGGGTTTCAACATCTTGGGAATTTTCTTTCTTGGTCAGACCTGCAGAAGGGCTCTCCAGTGTGGAAATCTCTGTTTTCTCCTTGGTGGAAGATTCCATATCGGCAGTGGTTTCCGTCAGCATCACGTTTTTCTTCGAAACGGAATGAGTGGGTTGCGAACTGGAGGGGAGGGTGGCCTCAACCGAAGGGGTGAAGGTGGCGACAACAGTGTCTGCATCCCCTGGAGTGTTCTTCAGAGCAGGGTAGGAGAAGCAGAAGAACAGAAGGACGGCAGCGGCGGCGGAAATGCCGAAATCCAACCAATGGCGGTTTAGGCGAATCACCACATCCTTCCTCTGGGAGGTTGTCGTTTTGCTCTGTTCAGGATTGCTTGTCACGTGCATGGACGCTGCCGCTACTTGTAGTTGCTTGTTGATTTCACGCTCCTTAAGCAGGCTCTTCACCGACTTCATTTCGTATGAATAAAGTCCGTAGAGGGTGGGGGTGAGTACACCTGCCTGCTGAGGCGCAAAGGAAATGTTTTGGTTCAAAGTTTTCTTCAAAACACCAATTCCTTCCAGCACATACTCGCCCTTCATGTCCAGTTCGAACAACATGCGCTCCAAATCTTTTTCCATCTGGAGATTGGCCAATGGATAAGACGTGGAGTAAGCCATCATGTAGGATTGCACCAACAGTCCGTCATTCATCTGAAGTTGTGGATTGAACCCTATCGTGCGATAAGGAGGAAGGAAAAGATTCTCTCCTTTGCTCGTATATTGTGCATCTGCATGATTGGCGATAAAGCCTCCCAAACCGGGGACAATGACGCAATCATGCTCTATCAGCAATAGTTCTATGTGTCGTGCTAAAGATATCATGCCACAAAGGTAGCATTTTTTTCCCAATCAGGAGTAAATTGGATAAGTTTTTTTTATGCTTTTGTTCGATTTTTCCTCAAAAAAGGCATGCTTTTAAGTAAAACCAATAAATGTGCAGCATTACTTGAAATAAGAAAATGCTGTTTCAGAGGATAAGGGCAAAGAGGGGTTTGCTTAATCGGTGAGGGGAAAAAGACCTGTTTCGGTGGATATGGAAAAAGAGGACTGTCTGTTTCCAAACTGCCCTCTAACGTTCTGTTTTCTCATCAGTCCTTATTTTGCAGGTGCCTGTGTGCCTGTTGCTGGGAATGTTGGTACATTCTCGGCATCAGTTGGTTGGGCTGGAGCGGTGATGTTGATAGGTGCTTCCTCCACGGTCACTTTTGTTACAAAAGCGGCAGAAACAACACTGAGCACGACCATTGCGACAGCCAGTCCCCAAGTAGCCTTTTCAAGGAAGTCTGTTGTCTTGCGCACACCCATAATCTGGTTTGAAGAGGCGAAACTGGATGCGAGACCTCCGCCTTTTGATTCCTGAATAAGAACGATTCCACACATCAACACGGATGCGAGGAGAGCGAGTACAATAATTAGTGAGTACATTTTTTATTGAGTTTTTTTAATTGTCTTTTACAGAGTTTCTTGGTGTCCGTTTTATAGAAGTCTTACACCTCTCACACTTTCTCAGCCGCTTTCTGTCGCGAGGACTTACTTGGCGTTTTGTTCCAGAATCACTTCAAGCAGACTGATTTGCGCTGCAAAGTTAGAACTTTTTTTCGGATTATTCAAAGAAATCTTGCGTAATATTTCCAAAGCCTGCTGAAATCTGTGCTGTTTGATGTAGATATTCACCATACTTTCCGTATAAACTTCCTCATCTTCGTCCGAGAACTGTGGCGAAACAAACTCGTCTTCATCCATTTCGGGCATCTCGAAACGTTGCTTGCCTTTTGTCTCCTCGATGAAGGTGTCGATGAGGTCGGCACCTTTCAGTTTGGGGGCTTCGGAAGGGGGTGCTTCCTTTTCTTTCTCCTTCTGCTCCTCTTGCTGCTCAAGGAAGGATGCATAGTCATTGGTCAGGTCAAACACCGATGGGACAAGCCGTTCCGTTGTGTCACCTTCCTGTTTTTCGGTGCGGTCTTCGGTCAAAAATCGGTTGATGAGCGAGAGAGTTCTGTTCCCGTCGTCTTCAGTCTCGATGGCAGCAGTGTTCTCCTGTGTGGGCAGTTCGTAGTTCACACCTTCGGTCAGTGCAAACAGAGCAGTGCGGTCAGGCACAAACACGCTGGCTCTTCTCAGTTCCGCCCCAAACTTTTTCGAGTGCAGTTTATACAGATTGGACAAATAGAGCAGACGGGCCACCTGGAAGAATGGGTATTTTTCCACCAGTGCCTTCAATTCGGGAAGGGTGTCCTCCCCAAGTTTCGAGGGATCGTCAATCAGTTCTTCTATGTTCACCATGTGTGCAAAATGTTTCTTGGAGGCCAGACTTCACCAGTTGGCCACTGTCGCGTTAAAAATCTGATCCACAATGTCATCAATCATCTCCTGCACCAACTGGTCTTGCACTGCCACTAACTGTTGGGTCGATTCATATTCTGCTGTGGCACTGAAGCGTTTCTCGAAGTCCTCGTCATGTTTGATGGTGTTGACAAACCTCACGTTGACAGTCATTTTCAGTTGCACCTGGGCCGAATAGCCGTCGGCACCGATGCTCTTGTTCGTCTGGCTATATTCCACAATCTCGCCCGACAACTGCAAGTCACCATTTCGTTTCAGCACTTTCAGTTTCGTCTTTTGTGCAAACTCATCGCTCAGCGAGTTATAGAACATCGCCTCCATCGGGCTCCACACGTAGTTTGCGCGGATGGGGAACTTGTCCAGACTGATGGTCTTTGTCTTGGTGTAGTCGATGCTCGTACCCGTAAACTTGTAACTGATGGTGCAGGCTGTCAAAAGCCCCAACAGCGACAGACTCAATATGATGGCGTATCTTCTCATTTTCAGTTCTTCTGTTCTTCAACTCTCCTAAATTTCCAGCCCATACTCTTTTATCTTTCTGTACAGGGTGCGTTCCGAAATGTCCAGTTCGGAAGCCGTTTTCTTTCGGTTGCCATTGTTGCGTTTCAGTGTCTCGATAATGTTCTTGCGCATCAATTCCCGATTCGACATGGGAGCCTCGTCAATCGGTTCAATATCAACCTCCTGAATGTTGTGGTTGGCATAGTTCTCGTTCTGCGATGGGTATCTTTGGCCGTTCACCACATAAGGTTGAGACTGGCGAATGACGGGCTGATGAGCATATTGTACCGACGCGTCAATCTCAGGCATGTCCTCCTCCACAATGCGGTAGTTCTCTTGCGGAGCCGGATGCAGATGCTCCATGTTGTTGTGTACCAGTTCCTTCAGGTCTTTCACCTCCTTGCCAATGCTCGACAGCAACTGGAACAGCATGTCGCGCTCCTGCTCGTAACTGTGCTGGCTCTGCCCATGCACCTCGCGGTTCTGTCCGTGCAGCACCAGTCCCGTTTCGCCCATCGAGTCGTCCGTCACCTCGTAACTCTTCAAGATTTCCGGCGTGATTTCCCGCTCTTTGCTGATGATGCTGATTTGGTCCACCAGATTGCGCAACTGGCGGATGTTGCCCGGCCATTTATATTTTAATAATAGTACGCGCGCGTCTTCTGTCAGTCGCACAGGCTCGATGTGGTATTTCTCCGAGATGTCGTAGGCAAACTTCCTGAACAACAGTTCGATGTCCCGTCCTCGCTCGCGCAAGGGTGGTATGCTGATGGGGATGGTGTTCAGTCGGTAGTATAAGTCCTCGCGGAATCTTCCTTCGCGAATGGCCTTCTGCATGTTCACGTTTGTGGCCGCCACAATCCTCACGTCCGTCTTTCTCACTTCGCTTTCGCCCACACGGATGTATTCTCCCGTCTCCAACACACGCAACAGTCGGGCCTGTGTGGCCAGTGGCAACTCGCCCACCTCGTCGAGGAAGAGGGTTCCCTTGTTGGCCACTCCGAAATAGCCCTCGCGGTCGTCGAGCGCACCGGTGAACGAGCCTTTCTTGTGGCCAAACAGTTCCGAGTCTATCGTGCCTTCGGGCAGAGAGCCGCAGTTGATGGCGAAGTATTTGTTGTGTTTCCGTGTCGAGTTGTCGTGTATCACCCTTGGCAAGACCTCCTTGCCCACACCATTCTCGCCATAAATCAGCACCGACAAGTCTGTCGGTGCCACCTGAATGGCGATGTCAATGCAGCGGTTCAGCCCCTCATAGTTTCCCACAATGCCGTAGCGTTGCTTCACTTGCTGTATCGTTTTGTCATCCATGTTTCTTTTGCTGTTTACCTGTTCTGCTGTTGAAAAATCGTGACAAAATTAGCACTTTTTTTTTACATGACAATGACTTTTTGTCAGTTTTTAACAAAAAGCAGGTCTTCTTGCGATGGCTCAGACCCTAAAGTATGGATTATACAACTTCTCTCGCGCTATGGTAGTCGAAGGGCCATGTCCGCACAGTACCTTCGTCTCGTCGGGCAGGGCCGACAGTTTCGTAAGGCTCAGCATGATGTCGCGATAACTGCCGCCGGCCAGGTCGGTGCGTCCGCAACTGCCGCAGAAGAGTGTGTCGCCCGAGAAGAGCGTGTGTTCGTTCTCTGCATAGAAGCAAATGCTGCCTCGTGAGTGTCCGGGTGTGGTCAGCACTCGCAGCGTGGTGTGGCCGAAGCAGACCTCGCTGCCATCGAGCAGTGAGGTGCCGAGTGGCGGCATGGGCGGGTGGGGGATACTCATGCCCACCACCGAGCGAATCTGCTCGTCCATGTTTTCGTAGATGCGCAAATCCTTATAGTTGGCTTCGGGCCGCAAGCCCAAGTCGCGATAGGCGAAAGCGTTGCCCCACACGTGGTCGAAGTGCAGATGCGTGTTAAGCAAGTGCTTCACTTGCAGGTCGTTGGCGGCTATGTACTTCTTGATGTCTGCCCATTCGCTTTCGGTCGAGCAGCCGCAATCGATGATGACAGCCTCCTTCGTCTCGTCGCTCACTACATAGCAGTTCTCGCCCAGAGGGTTCACCTCAAAAGTCTTGATGTCCATGCTCATTTCTTGTTTGCGATGGTCACATGAACCACCTTTTTCGTCTTGAAATACTCCTCGTCGAAAAATTCACTCAGTTCCCACACCGTTGCGATGTTCTTCATCGAAGCAATCTCCGCAGTCAGTTCACCCCCTTTCAGGGCAATGATGCCGTTGGGCACCGCATTGTGCTGTTCCTTCTTGATGTTCTTTCGTGCCACCTTCACCAAATCGACCATCGGCATCACGGCACGGGTCACCACAAAGTCATACTGTTCCTTCACCTCCTCCGCTCTGGCATGGCTGAACTTTACGTTTTTCAGCCCGATAGCCCCTGCCACCTCTTGTGCCACTTTCACTTTCTTGCCGATGCTATCGACCAGATGAAACTGCACATCCGGGAACAGAATGGCCAGCGGAATGCCGGGAAAGCCACCGCCTGTGCCGAGGTCCATCACCGTTGTGCCCTCCTTGAAGTGTACCACTTGGGCGATGCCCAGCGAGTGGAGCACATGGTGTTCATACAAGTTCTGGATGTCCTTTCTGGAAATCACGTTAATCTTAGCGTTCCAGTCATTATAAAGAGCCTCAAGCCGAGCAAACTGCTCAACTTGAGTCTCTGTCAGATGGGGGAAATACTTCTGAATGATGTTCATTGTTTTATTTACAATTGAATCAATTACAATTTATTCTTCAATTTTACCATTAACCATTTTTTTATCCAGTTAGCAGGCTGCATCGTCAAATGGCACATTGTAAATTGTCAAATTGTAAATAGATTTATTGGTGCTGAGGACGCAGCAAGTCGTTCACCGTCTTCACGGGGTTGAACGTGCCCAGCGGCACTTCCACAAAGATGGTGTTCCAGTCGCTCATGGCACCGTTCCACAGTCCTGGCAGTTCGAGTGCCTTCAGTTCCTTGCCGTCCTTGCTCTTGCTGGAGATGAAGCCCGTCTGGTGATCGACATACTTTGTCAGGTCAAACTTCTCGCCCTTGTAGTTCTTCACGGCGCACACCAAGTCAACGGGGTTGAAGTGGGTGCCGTTCTGGAACATCTGCAGATACTCTGCATTCGCCTTGTCAATCTGGCTGCTCTCCAGAATCTGCAGGCTGATGGTGCCGTCCTGATTGTAGGCCAGGAAGGGACCACCGCCGGGTTCGCCCACATTCTTCACCATGCCGCACACGCGCATGGGACGGTTCAGTTTCTTCTTCAGGTAGATGGCCAGTTCGGCATCCTCCAGGTCCTTCAGTTCGGGATTGCGGCAGCAGAGTTCGTCGCGCAGGAAGCGGATGATTTCCTCAAGTTGAGCATGAGTGTATTTTCCGCTGTCCAGCAGTTCGAGATACTGAAACGCCTTCTTCTGCTTTGTCACCAACACACCGGCTATCAGTTTCTTATATTCCACGGTCTCGGCCTTCAGACGGTCTGGCACCACATTGTCGATGTTCTTGATGAAGATGATGTCGGCATCCAGGTCGTTCAGGTTCTCAATCAGCGCACCGTGACCGCCCGGACGGAAGAGAATCTTGCCGTCTTTTCCTCTGAAAGGCGTGTTGTCGGGGTTGGCTGCTACCGTGTCGGTGCTGGCCTTCTGTTCCGAGAAACTCACCGAATACTTCACGCCAAATTTCTCTTCATATTTCGGAGCCACCTTTGCCACCAAAGCCTCAAAGAGTGGGCGATGCTCAGGACTCACCGTGAAGTGTACCGTCACCTGACCGTTCTTGCCGCCGGCATAGAGTGCGCCTTCCACTAGATGCTCCTCCACCGGAGTGCGGGCACCATCCTCATACTTGTGGAATTTCAGCAGGCCCTTCGGCAACTTTCCATAAGACAGACCTTCTTCGCCCAACAGCGTGGCAATGGCAGTTTTCACACTCCCGTCGCCACCATTCTTGGCAATGGCAGCCTTCAGGTCGTCGATGAAGGCGAACTTGTCCAGATTCGTCTCAAACTTCTCGATGAACTCCGTCTTCTCCTCCGTGTCGAGATACTCAAACAGGTTCTTGAACATACGGCTGGCCGCGCCCGATGCTGGCACAAACTTCAGCACACTGCCCGTACCGTCCAGATAGGCATCCCAAGCAGCCAGATAGTCTTTCTTCTCAGCCTCTGAGGGAATGGTGATGCCATTGCCCGGCGACGCTGCCCCAGCCAGTTTCAGCCAGGGGAAACCCGTCTTGAAACACTCCAACTGTGCATTCAACTTCTCTTCTGCGATGCCTTTCTTTGCCAGAAAGTCCTTGTCTTCTTGTGTAAGCATGATAAAATAAGGTTTTATGGTTTTACTTGTCGAATCATCGACATAGCCTGTTGCCCCAACAGAGGCCACTCTATATGCCGTTTTCTTTGCAAAGATACCACTTTTCTTTCACAACGCAAATTATTGGGACTAATTTTTGGAATTTTTCTTTGTGCTTGTTTCCTCATCGGTCTCCCTTAATCGTACAAATTGACCAACCGAAAATGCCTCAAAACAGGTGTGACTCACACCTATCCCATAGGTGTGAGTCACACCCCCTATAGAGGTCTGAGTCACACCTGTTTTTAGGCTACGAGCGTGTACAAAATGGCCAAAATGGACGAAGCACGAAAACAGCCGCTCAATCCTCTTTCAGCAGGTCTGGGCGCAGGGCTTTCGTGCGGGCGAGTGCCTGCTCATACTCCCACTCTTTTATCTTCGCCTCATGGCCCGACAGCAGAACCTCCGGCACCGTCCATGTCTCATCGGGAATGCTGAGAGGGTGATACTCCGCCGGACGTGTATAGACGGGAGGTTCCAGCAGATTGTCTTGAAACGAATCGCTCAAGGCACTCTCCACATCGCCAATCACACCCGGAATGACCCGCACTATAGCATCGGCCATCACCGCTGCAGCCAGTTCGCCACCCGTCAGCACGTAGTCGCCGATGCTGACTTCCTTCGTGATGAGGTGCTCCCTGATGCGGTAGTCGATGCCCTTGTAGTGTCCGCAGATGATGATGATATTCTCCTTCAGACTCAGTTCGTTGGCCATTGGCTGGTCGAACTTCTCGCCGTCGGGAGCCGTGAAGATGATTTCGTCATAGTCACGCTCCGCCTTCAGCGCAGCGATGCAGGCATCCAGCGGTTGGCACTGAATCAGCATGCCAGCCGCACCGCCAAACGGGTAGTCATCCACCCGCCGATGCTTGTCGGTGGTGTAGTCTCTCAGATTATGTACATGTATTTCTGCCAGTCCTTTCTTCTGTGCCCTGCCCAGAATGCTCTCTTGTGTAAACGGTTCTATCAGTTCAGGAAGAACCGTGATGATGTCAATGCGCATAAATGACCTTTTTCTATTTTCTGTGGCAAAGTTAGTGCAAATCGAGCGAAATACAAAATGAAAAAGTCATTTTTTCATTATTGTTTCCGAGATGCAGCCTAAGTTCGGCGTAGCCAACGTATGAATAAGCGAGGATAACACAACTGTCCTCCGACTTTTCTTCCATTAGACTCTTGAGTGTGCTTCAATAGAGTCTCTTCCGTAACCTCTAAACCGACGTCGTCGACATCTAGCGCTCCTTGGGTTCGTAGTAGTAAGGTTGAAGTTGATGGCAAAATAATAAAAAATTAAGTCAAGATGATGGCAGATTGGAATAAAATACTTAACTTTGCGGCATCAAAAAGAATAAGATTATGGCACAAGTATCTATGACAGTCCGTATGGACTCAGGCATTAAGGCAGCTTTTGACAAACTCTGTGCTCAGTTTGGTATGAGTGCAAATGCCGCAATGAACATCTTTGCGAATGCAGTGGTCATGCAACGCAGAATTCCTTTTGAGATCAAGGCAGCTCCTGAGCAGAAATCTATGAGTGCGTTGGAGGCATTCCATGCCCTTAGGACAGAGGCGCAAGAGAATGGATTGCAAGAGATGACACTAGATGAGATTAATGAAGAAATCCGTCTTGCCCGTGAAGAAAGACGCTCAAAAATACAGAAGTGATGATTTACGCTGTCATTGACACGAACGTTTTTGTCTCTGCTTTGTTCTCCAAAAACATCAACGCTGCCACTGTAAAAGTGTTGGACGCGATATTTCAAGGGGATATTGTACCTTTGTTCAACGACGAGATTATCGCAGAATATGAAGATGTCCTTCGACGTTCGAAATTTCATTTCACACCCTCTTTGGTCAATAAGTATTTGAAAAGTATCTGCAAATTGGGAATTTCTTCAGAACGTGTTAAGAGTGATGAAGTTTTTCCAGATAAAGATGATGTGGTGTTTTATGAGGTTGCCCTTTCTAAAGAGGATGCTTACCTTATAACTGGCAATATAAAACACTTCCCTAAGACTCCAATTGTTGTCACGCCTGCTGAGATGATTGAGATTCTGCTGAGGGATAAACGATAACCTTTATTTAACCCATGAAGCCTGTCCATTTGGATGGGCTTCTTTGTTTGTGGATTCTTCCTTGAAAGTCTCTTCCGTAACCTCTAAATCGACGTCGTCGACATCGACCAACCGACCTCGACGACATCGATTTGGTGGAGATTGTTTTCTTCCCCCCTTGACCTTTGGTGTTCCTTTAGTGCTCCTTTAGTCCTCCTTTAGTGCTCCTTGTGTTCGTAGTGGTAAGGTAGTAGGTTCGTAGTGGTAAGGTGGTAGGTTGTTTGTAGTTGTTAACTGTCAACTCAAATAGTTCTTCCATTTTTTTATCTCGCGATTCTTACATCCAGCATGGCAACTCCTAATTGGCTTCGCCGAAGATGCTCATGCTCGGCATAGTTCAAACAAGTTTGACCTCTGCACTCACTCAACCGCATCTTTCCTAACTCCTAACTCCTCATTAAAATGGTTTAGCGCGGCGCATGGTTGAAGTTAATAGGTTAATTGGTTAATTTCATTTGCTCCGCATCGCTTTTTTTCATTTTTTCCTTCTCTCCTTCTTTCATTTTAAAAATATTGTGTACCTTTGCGATTGAGTTGCCTGCCTCTTGGCGAAGAGCGGCAGCCCCTTATTGGAAATAATAACAGCATTAGCTGATTATTCGGTACATCTTGAAACCTGAGAAATTTCAAAGATAATTCATACCTTGATAGTCACTAATGTCTGCACCGTTAGGTGTGGACATGACTTATCTTGTATGAATGGGCAATTCTCAGGGCCTCAAGATGTGGATAAGACGGTTCACGCCTTTTTCTATGTCTTGAAGCCATGCGGTTTTGCCTGTTAATGCGCCTGATAGGTCAGCAATGCCCAAAACCTATCGTGCATGAATAATACGCTTATTGACAACTCGATAGCCCAACTTTCAATGCTTCACACATTGAAGGAGTGTATGGCTGTTGATGGGATTCGTACCATTAGAATAGCTACAGGCTATTGGGATATACCAGGCCTTGCTTTGCTGACCAACGAAATCAGGACGTTTCTCGATAAGGAGGGAACGCAATTGTTGTTGTTGATTGGTAAAGACCCCTACGTCTATGCCTCGCAAGTTAATAATCCCAAGTACAAGGATTTGTCTTATCCCGATGATTTCATCCGCACCGACATTTGCGAACTTGAGATAAAAGAGGAATATGAAGATGCTGTACGTCTTCTGCTGACATATTGCACAGAAGACAATGATTCCAAAATTCAGATTCGCATTTTCCGGAAGAATGAAAAAGATGATACCCAATTCTTGCACTCCAAATGTTATATCTTCGATGGAAAGAATGTGGGTTTGGGATATGGCTTGATAGGCAGTTCCAATTTCACGGAGAAGGGGTTGCAAGGAAATGCAGAGCTGAACTATCTGGAAACAGATGTGACGAAAGTCTTATCTGATACACCCATACCTAACCATAAGACACATATCCAATGGTTTAATGAGAAATGGGACATTTCAGAACCTTGGAACAAGCAATTCTTGGAGCAGATATTGAAAAAAGCGCCTATCACCAAGAAGATTGAAGAAGAGGAAGATACTACCACAGATCCATTCACCCCATACGAACTGTACATCAAACTCTTGCAACTCCAATTTGGCGACATTGTTGACAAATCACTGGGTCAGCAGATTGAAGCCTATCTTCCTGCCAACATTCACAAACTTGATTATCAGATTGAAGCAGTCAAGCGATGCATCGGCATTATGCATGAACATGGTGGTTTCATGTTGGGCGATGTGGTAGGACTTGGCAAGACGATTGTGGGAACTCTTATCATCAAGCGTTTCCTTTCAGTACCAGAAGATGATGGGCGAGAACGTAAAGTGCTGATTATTTCTCCCCCAGCCATTCAGTCGGCATGGAATAAAACAATAGCCATGTTTGATGCCGATACAGAGGAAAAGATAGCTCCATATATAGACCTCATTACAACAGGCCGTATTGGTGGGGTTGTAGATGATGAGGATTGGGATGATGATGACGATGAAGGAGATTCTGGAGAATTTGACGGTGTACTACAAAACAAGAATTATGGTCTCATCATCATCGACGAGAGCCACAAATTCCGCAACAGCACCACATTGATGTATGAGTCATTGGACGAACTGATTCAAAAGATTGGAGCTAAGACAGGCATGTATCCATACGTGGGATTGCTTTCTGCCACTCCGCAGAACAATCGTCCTAACGACTTGAAGAATCAGATTTATCTTTTTGAGCGTAATCACACAGATAGTACACTGAAGAAAGCCGAAAGTGGTAACATTGAAAAATTCTTTGCCGATGTTAACAGAGAATACGACTTTCTTATTGACAAAAACAATAATATCCCATCTATCGAACGTGGCAAGCGACTGAAAGCTGTTTCACAAAGAATACGTGATTGTGTCCTGTGTGACATTCTGGAACGTCGCACCCGAACGGATGTGGAGAAATACTACAAGGAGGATATGCAGTCACAAGGACTGGTGTTTCCCAAGATTGTCGGTCCTAACATGCTTGAATACATCATGGATGAAGAGTTGGCACAACTTTTCTCCGACACAATGACGATTATTGCTCCAACAGAGGAAGACAAACTAAACACTAATGACTGGCTAAAGTATTACCGCTATCGTGCCATTGAATATTTTGTTGATAAGGCTAACGAGAAAAAACATGAAGGTCGAGGCAATCGTGGTGTAAGCGATGTAGCCAAACAGCTCGCTAACATCATGCAGATACTTTTGGTCAAGCGTCTGGAAAGTTCCTTCACGGCATTCTCTCAATCATTGCTGAACTTGCGGCGCTATACGGAGAATATGCTCAAGATGTGGGAGAATGACACCATATTCATCTGTCCGCAAATTGACGTGAACGAAGAACTCAACACGGAAAAGAAGACTCAAAAGCGTGGGAAACGTGTATCTTTCAATGATTGTGCAGAAGACATCAGAAAGAAGATAAAGAAACTGACCGAACAAGGACGTAATGAGAAAGGGCAGAATGCTGAATACAGGCGAAAGGACTTCAAAGAAGCATATTACACTTCGCTAAAAGAAGACTATTGGCTCATCTCTAATCTCTACGACCGCTGGGCAAAGAACTCCCAAGACCCCAAGTTTGATGCGTTTAAGGAGAACTTTGAACCAGAACTGTTCAATTCGGAAAAGAACACTTCTGGAAAGTTAGTCATCTTCTCCGAAGCGATAGACACTGTTCAAGCACTTGCCAGAGTGGTTAATGCAAAAGGGCACAAGGCACTTGTCATCACTGCCGCCAATCGTGATGATATGGAGCATGCCATTGAAGAGAACTTCGATGCCAATTATGATGGTGAATGGAAAGATGACTACGATGTGATTATCACGACAGAGGTGTTGGCAGAAGGTGTCAATTTGCATCGGGCCAATGTCATTCTGAATTATGATACGCCTTGGAATTCCACTCGCCTGATGCAGCGAATCGGACGTGTGAACAGAATTGGCAGCAAGGAGCCTTTCGTTTATGTCTATAATTTCATGCCAAGTGCTGAAGGCGATGCACAGATTCAGTTAGTGAGGAAAGCACATATCAAGTTGCAATCTTTCCACATCTTGTTTGGCGAAGACAACAAGATATTTTCTGATGCAGAAAGTGTTGTTCACTACGATATTGTCAAGGCGGTGGAAGGTGAAGAATCTCCTTTGCAAAAGTATGTGTTTGAGTTGAAACAATACAAGGAAGCCCATCCTGAACGCTATCAGCAAATAGAACATGCTGATAATGATTGGCAGATTGCAATGGCGGAAAGCGGTACAGCATACTTCATTGTAAAGGCACCGCGTTCGGCAAGACTTGCTGTCAGAATTCGTCCCGAAGAAGATGCTAAAATCATCTCTCTGATTGAATTGCTGGAGGATATGCGGGTGGATGAAAATGCCCAACGCACTGCTCTGCCCGATAATTGGCAACAACTATCTTCGGAGGCCATTAAGACATATAACCAATACTTTGTACGTATCAACAAGTCGCGGGTTGGTGATAAGCGCACACAAGCGCTCGACGTTATTGTCAAACTTTATAACAATCCCAACCTTTCTGATCATTCGAAAAAACTGTTGAAGAATGCCCGTAAACTGGCAGACAAAGGGAGTTTCGACATCATCAAGAAGATGTTGGCGATTGGGACAGCATTGGAAGAAAAGAAATCCACTTTTTTTGCCATAGGTCAGCAGGACATCGATGCCATTCTGGAAAGAGAGATTGGTAAACTTGTCGCAAACGTCGAGAACAGACAAGGTGAAGCAACCATCGTTTTAGGAACTATCAAATAAAGAAATATCATGGACAAAGAGTTATTGAAAGAGTATCTCTGTAAGCAATATCAAGGTTGGCAGTCTTTTCTTGATAATGTTGTCTTTCCTATCTTTGGAGAAGATGACTTTGAAGATGGCTATGCAGCAGAACTGCTGGAGAGTCAACCAGAACGCAGGCATTTGGCGGAAACAACAGGCATACGCAGCATCAAGCAAGTGGGCAAAATATATGTGGGGGTCGAACCCTTGCAGATTTTCGACGTGACTGTCTGCGATAGGGTGATGATGGAACGCAACAGAGTGAACATCCAGCGTCTCATTCGTTCCGTGATGGATCAGTTCTCATGTGCCTTCATGCTTTTTCATTATGATGATGACACACGTTGGGATTGGCGATTCACTTTTTGCCGTAAAAGCGGCAATAAGGAAGAATCATCGGATAGTAAACGATACACGTTCTTGTTAGGGCCAGGACAATCGTGCCGAACGGCAAGAGACAATTTCTTTGCACTTTATGAAAGACGTGATTCGCTTGAAATCAAGGACATCGAGGATGCCTTCAATGTGGAGAAACTTTCAAAAGAGTTCTTTGGTAAATACAAGGCACAATACGAGTTGTTTGTTAACTACATGGTTGCTCCCAAAAATGGAATGCGAGATGATTATATCGATACAGATTTTGACCATACTGGATTAACGAAAGCCCAGATAAAAGAGCGTGAAGAAAAGCCTATTCGTGATTATGTGAAGAAATTGCTTGGACGCATTGTGTTCCTTCATTTCCTACAAAAGAAAGGTTGGTTAGGCGTTCCCGCAGGAGAAGAGTGGGGTCAAGGTGACCATGATTTTATGCTCCATTTGTTTGAAAACGCATCGAAAGTCCAAAAGACAGATTTCTTGGATAAAGTGCTTGAACCTCTATTTGCAGATGCTTTAGACAAAAATAGGGCAAGTCAAGGCGATGTCTTTGATAGTGGTGTGGAGGGCTTCCGAAACATCCGCATCCCTTATTTGAACGGCGGACTGTTTGAACGTGATGAGTTGGACATGAAGCCCAGCCATTTTCCTGTTGACTATTTCAATAGCCTGCTCACCATGCTTTCGCAATATAATTTCACCATTGACGAGAATGACCCTGATGATGCAGAGGTGGGTGTTGACCCTGAAATGTTGGGAAGAATCTTCGAGAACCTTTTGGAGGACAACAAGGATAAAGGTGCGTATTATACGCCCAAAGAGATTGTGCAGTACATGTGCCGCGAGAGTTTGATATCTTATCTGCAAACAGATGTAGAAGATGAAGCGACGAAAGAAGCGATTCGTCAATTTGTGACCACTCATAACACAAGCGTTCTTGGAGCAAATGATAAGTTCATCAAGCAGATAGACGAGGCTCTTTGCAACGTAAAGATTTGTGACCCTGCGATTGGCTCAGGTGCCTTCCCGATGGGATTGCTTCGTGAGTTGTTCTTCTGTCGTTCTGCCATAGAACCAAACACCGTGGAAAGGGCATCAGAAATCAAACGCCACATCATCCAGAACAACATCTATGGCGTGGACATTGAACGTGGTGCAGTGGAAATAGCTCGTCTGCGTTTTTGGCTTTCACTTATAGTTGATGAGAAGTCGCCTTGTACATTGCCTAATCTAGATTTCAAGATTATGCAAGGTAACTCGCTCTTGGAAAGCTACGAAGGATTCGATTTGCGCGATATTGCAGGAAATGGAAGTCGAACAGGGCAACTAATCTTTGATGATGACACATGCAATCGTGCATTGATACAAGAGTATATCCGTAAATATTTTGAAGCGGATGATCATGGAGAGCGCCAATTACTTCGACAAAAAATAGACCAGGCAGTAAAGAATTTGATAATAGCAAATAACCAATCTTTGGAAAAGAGAGTCGGAGAATTGGATTTACAGAATAATAGTTCATTTTTCCTTTGGCATACCTATTTCAAAGATGTATTTGCACATCCTTCTGAAAAGGGCTTTGACATAGTTATTGGCAATCCTCCATATGGTGCGAAGTATGATGATAAGACAAAACGCTTCTACCAAAACACCTATATAACAGCTAAAACGGTAAAAGGCGTACAAAAAGCTTCTCTTGATACATATACATTGTTTATTGAACTTGGGTATAACTTGCTTCGGAGGAATGGTTGCTTTGCTTATATTGTACCCATATCATTGACTTCAAGCGATTCTCTTACTGGAGTGCATCGTATTCTGATGGGAAACTGTGACACCATACACATATCGTCGTATGCGGTACGTCCAAAGCCTGTATTTGAGAACGCTGTCGTGAATACTTCAATACTACTTTTCCGGAAGACAGAAACACCATGCCAGCACCTGTATTCTACAAAGATGCACAGAAGAGGGAAAGAGTTTGATTTACAAAAACTTATTGATAATTTAAAATTTGTTGATGTTAAAGGTCTGACAATGAATGGGCGTATACCCAAAATCGGAACAATCTTAGAAAAAAGTATGGTTCATCCCCGAATTGCGTTGGTTTTGTCATGTAGTGCGAGCAGTAGCAGTGTGAAATACTCATCATCTCTATAGCCATATGCTCTT
>OCVV011312549.1_pt1 | contig 37270 bp, 36 predicted proteins | sample 1539721 | NCBI WGS metagenome assembly OCVV01 (sample SAMN02144230, study PRJEB22623) | gut metagenome | biome: sheep rumen | host: Ovis aries | place: New Zealand | reverse complement strand
TTTATTAACTTTAATAATAGATTTGATTTTTAATAGAGTTTCTACTGTTACTTTATTCACTTTAATATCCTCCTAGATATAATTTTCAAATGTAACATTTTTATACGCATTGATATCTAATTTATTTGCAATCTTATTACAAATTCTAGAGTCAATGCTGTCGCACACATCCCAGTCTTCTCTGATTTCACCAGTTTGTTTAATAATAATATCGTATAAAACATATGTATCATCGTCTAGTTTGATCTTTGAATATGGAAGTGTTTTGTGATATGTTATTTTATAATTCTTATAAGAGAATTCATAACCACATCTCATTCTATATTGGCCTAATTCACCAACATATTTAAATGAATTTTTAAGACATTTTAAGATAACATCATTTTCGGTGTCATATAAGTTGTCTGGAGTTGTGATAACATAATCACGTCTGAATTGAATATATGTTGTATATTTTTTGAATCTTTCAACAAATTGAATAATTTCTTCAGGTTCAAAAGATTTATATAAAACACAATTAATTCTTGTTTGGAATTTGATCTTATTAAAGATTTCATCTGAGCATTCTTGAACATATCTACGTAGGTGACGTGATACATTAATGCCAGTGATCTTACCTTGTTCATAATTTAAATTTAAGAACTTAGCAATATCATCTTCAGAATATTTTCCGGTTGGAAGTGTGGTATTTATGAACACTTTATGCGTATTTGGAATAACATCTAACATCATTTGTAGCATTTCCAAATTGGCTAAAGGTTCACCTCCTGTAAATACAAAGTCACACTCTGGTGTCATTGCATCCATAATTCGTATGGATCTAATAATTTCTTTAATACTGAAATTACTCATATCTGCATATTCTGCTTTATTAATACAGAACGGACAGTGGTTGTTGCAATCATATGGAACGAAAACTGTTACGGTCGCTCCGCCGTTTCTTGTAACATATTTCATCGTGTCTTTACTCCTTCTTGAAATTGTTCTTCTAAATTTGTCAATACGCGAACTGCGCTGACAAAAACCTTTTTGCATTGTAATGATTTATAATATTTCATGTCAGATGAAAAATTACGTTTAAAATCATTTAGTGCTTTAAGAGCATAGATTTGTTTAGTAATCTCATATCTTAAAGATAATCTTAAGCCCCATACCTTCTTTTTATCTGAAGGAATAACCAAGATGAACTTATGCTTAATCTTAATAAGATGTTCAATAACTTCTCTATGCGCGGAAATAAATACATTATTTCCTTTTGATTCTATAGCAATCGCTGTATTAATATAGTTAACCTCCCATTGGTTAACTTTTTTAAAATTACTGCTATCAAGATCAATGCAGTTTGGGTGTGTTCTACAGTAAGAAGTTTTTCCAACACCCTGATAACCACAGTAAATCATGGTTATTCTCCTTTCTTTTTGTATTAAATCGGCATAGCTTACCAAGCTTATTATTCACTAAAGTGATTTTCACCATATGCAGTTAACCTCTATGGTTAGTAGCTCCCAATAAATTGGTTGGGTTTCTGCAGAAAATGTTGTCGATTGTTTAAATAGTTTGGTGGACCGGGAGAATTACGATATCTCGGCTTTTCGGTTATGGGCCGAACGCTCTTCCTCTGAGCTACCAGTCCATGTAAAAGGCTACATAAACTGTAGCCTTTATATTATTAATTGCCGCCAGGAACAATAATGCTCAAAGCATCATCACCAGCAATAACTGTTGGTAATTCACCATTCCATTTTTCCAAGTAAGCAAGATATTCAAGATATTCTTCAACGAGTTCTTTGAACATAGCTTCTGTATGGACGGCGTCAAATTCAATTGTGTAGCTGTTTTCAGTTTCAAGAACATTGAATCCAACTGTACGAGCTAATTCAACGATCTTAGCAACCGTAGCTTTAGCTTGAGCTTGAGCTGCAATTCTGATAACTTCAGCATCGGCTTCAGCTTCAATGACCTTCTTTTGAGCTTCAATTTCTGCAACTGTTTTTTCAGCTTCAGCTTTAATCTTTGCAACTTCAGCTTCAGCAGCAGCTCTTGTTTCAGCAGCAATCTTTTCTTGTTCAGCAATAACTTTATTTTCAACTGAACGTTCAAATTCATCTGTGAAATCAATATTTGTTAAGACAACGTCTTGAACATTGACATAATAGTCATCGCCAATGGCGTCTCTAACAACTTCAGAAACTTTATTGGAAACAGCAGCACGGTGTCTGATAATTTCCTCACCTCTCATAGCGAAGTCATTGTCTGGATATGTGCCATCATCTGCAGCATTATAGAAATGTTCCGCCGACATGACGGCTTTTGTTTTTTCGATTGTTTGAGTTTGAATACGTGCTTGTAATGAACTTAAAGTAACGTATTTACCGGCAATACCTTCTGATTGAATAATATTACCATTAGCATCTCTGACGATTAATTTATCTAATTGGATTTGATATTGTAAATATAATTCAAGATCCATTGTTTGAGCATCGTGAGAGTAAGCGGCTGTTCTGATTTCGACTTGTTGAACTGTAGCATCGTACATTTCATAATGCCTAGTCATGTAGAAGTCAAAGTATGTGCCAGGCGTTCTAACTTCGGTAATTTTACCTAATTCTTTAACAACTGCAACGGTACCGGCTTCAACTTGATGAAATGAACCAGGAACAATGATAACAAATGCGAGTAATGCGATGGCTGCGACTATACTGGATAAAAAGCCGCCTTTACCAGAACGACCATGATTCTTTTTATAAGATGTGAGCTCTTCCACCATTTGTTTTGATAGTTGATGCTTCTGCTCATTATATTTAGGATCCCAACGATTTAATCTTCTGATTGCGCTTTCGTATTTGTCTTTAATGTCGGCAAGGTCTTCTCTGGCACTTGAGTTACCAAAGTATCTAATACCTAGCCATATTGCTACACCAATAACGGCAACAAGTAAAATAAGTGATATTGTAAGAAGAATTCCTCTAATCATGAATAATTCACCAACCTTTCATTAGAATAAGCCCATCCAATGGACTAGAGTATTCACATATTGATGTGTATAACTGGCTTCGTTATCATACCAAGAAACGATTTGAGCCATTGTCATACCAGCTTCTTCAGAGAAAACAGCCTTTGTGCTTTGGAAGTCAACATAGGATCCATATTTACAACCAATGATATCAGATGAAACGATAGGATCATCAGTACCACTGATAGCAACATTATCCATGGTTTGTTTAATCATATTATTAATTTCTTCAGCAGTATATTTACCTCTGAGAAGAACGTCAAGATTAACAACAGAGCCTGTAGCTGTAGGAACTCTGAAAGCCATACCAGTTAATTTACCTTTTAATTCTGGTAATGCTTTAGCAACAGCTTCGGCCGCGCCGGTGGACGCTGGGACAATGTTAACACTAGCAGTACGACCGCGTCTTGAATCTGCACCCTTCTTATGTGGGCAGTCAAGAATGCTTTGATCGGCTGTAAAGCTATGAACTGTGCTCATCATACCAACAACAATACCGAATTTTTCTTCTAAAATCTTAGCCAATGGTGCTAAGCAGTTTGTTGTACAACTTGCTCCACAGATGATTTCTTCTTCGCCTGTTAACACATCTGAATTAACTTTATAAACAATGTTTGGAGTTCCTTTAACAGGAGCATTAACCATAACATGTTTGGCGCCAGCTGTTAAGTGCTGAGAAGCACCTTCAATTGTAGCAAATCTACCAGTACATTCACAAACAACATCAACATCTAAATCACCCCATGGGAGTAATTTTGGATCTGGTTGAGCGTAGACTGGAAATATCTTGTCATCAACAATAAGTGTATTTTCTTCTTCACAGCAATCAACTGTATGACCTCTGTCGGCCATACTTTGTTGAGTAGAGTCATATTTTAATAACATCTTTAAATCGTAGACTTTTGTTAAGTCATTGATCGCTACGACTTCAAAATCTTTACCGTAGCCTGGATGTTCTAATAAATATTGGAAGACTAATTTACCAATTCTTCCTAAACCGTTAATTGCAATACGTTTCATGGATTATTCCCCCTTATTGAACTCTGCAACTTCTGCTGAAGATAAATATTGTGAAAGAACAAAGTGTGCTAACACTGTATCTTTTTCTTCTTTACCATTAACACCAAGAACTTCTTCTAACATTGGTCTATCGAAATAGATGTTAAGTGCTGTTTCCGGTGTTGATAAAGTGACGAATGTTCTTAATTCATCTTCATTTAATTTAGCAATTTCAATTGATGTATTCTTAGTAGCTTGATAATGTAAGCATTTGAAATCAGCCACATTATAACCCTTAGCTTCATTCACATTGTCACAGATTTCTCTGATAACTTGGAATAAAAGTTTCTTAAGTTCTACTTTGTCTTCATCATCTAATTCAGACATCTTATCGGTGTCCATGATGATTTCTGTTCTGTCAACGCCATTAAGCTTGGCTTGAGCTTCTTCTTCGACAAGAGATTTAAATTCTAATAACTTGTCTATGTAATTTTTTACTGTCATTACTAGTTTCCCTCCTTCGGATCATTATTCTTACAGTAATTCTCTTCTAGATATTTAGTCAACGTTTCTACGTTGTTCAATGTTGGTTTATAAAAGCACATATCAAATAAATCTTGTTTAATTTTTCCAACCATTGGGCCAGGCCCTATACCGCAGATTTTCATAATATCATTACCGGTCAAAACAAGTTGTTCTATTTTAAACAGTTTATCCGTATTTGCTTTCTGTTTGTACATTTGTAATAGTTTGAAGTATCTCTCCATCCTATCATCATTTTCTGGCACAACGTGCGCAGAAATGTCTGCCTCTTTTATAAAACCAAGTAATTTGAATTCAAATAATGATAATTGACAATCATTAATGATTTTATAAAGAGTATGTCTCTTAACCGACATCACCATATCGTGATATCTGACTAGTTTTGAGATCGTTTCAATTTCATTTGTTGGCATTTTTAAACGCTTCATTACATCTAATGACATTTCATATGATTTTTCTGGATGTCCATAATAATGTTGATATCCGTTTTCATCAACGGTTTCTGTTACGAACTTTCCAATGTCATGAAGTAATAGTGCAAAACGAATATAAAATAGCTTTGTGTCTGAAAGTTTATATGTATCCGTATGATCTAACGCGTCAAGCGTATGGTGTAATGCGTCAGTATAGTGCCATTTATTGTGCTGTTTAATTTGTTCTAGCTGTGTTACTTCTGGAATAATTTGTTCCAGTAAGCCTAAATCATACAACATTCTAATGGATGATGCGCTACATGTAATCATTTTTCTTAATTCGGTCATAATTCTTTCAGCTGATATTTTATTTATAAGCTTTGCATTTTCTTTAATTGTAGTTGTAATAGAGTCGTCTATCTTACATGAATATTTAACAGCAAATCTTACAGCTCTGAGCATACGTAATGCATCATCGCTCATGATCTTTTTAGTATCTGGATTTACTGTTCTTAACTTGCCATGCATTAAATCATCAAAACCTTTATATGGATCTACAACATTTTGGTCATAGTCCATAGCCATAGCATTGATGGTGAAATCGCGTCTAAGCAAATCAATATTCAGATCTTTAACATAAATAACTTTATCAGGATGCCTACTGTCGGCATATCCTTCTTCAGCTCTAAATGTTGAAATCTCATATTCCCCATTTGATGTGACAACCGTAATAGTACCAAATTTCAAACCAGTCAAAACTAAGTTATAGTGAGCTTTTTCAAACACACTAATGATTTCTTCTGGTAAGGCATCGGTAGTGATGTCATAATCATTTGGGGGTAAGTCAAGTAAGATATCTCTAACACAACCGCCAACTAAATATGCTTTATAGCCAGCTGTTATAAGCTCTTTCATTAATTTACGAGCTTCATTGAGATTAACCATTGCTTATCTCCTTTCTACAGTATAATAGTATATAAATAAAAAAAAGCAAATGATAAACATTTGCTTAATTTAATATTTGTGTTTTTTGAAGTACCAACCAACAACTTAATAAGTTATCAGTATCGTATTTAGAAATAAAGTCTAATAATGATGGACCTATTTTAACGCCCTTTAATTGAGCGTCACGTCGATCTTGATCCCATTGTGACTTCCATTCTTTACAGTCATCAAAGTAACAGCCATACCAGTTATTTTCGGCTTTGAAAAACGCACACAATAACTTACCGTCATCATCTTCAAGTATTATGCCATTATTCATTTTATAGCACAAACCTGCAAGATCATATGATGGATATGGAAGATCATGCTTTAAATATTTTGGGCTTGCTATATATGAATTATACCCAAATGCATGTTCTGAAACTCTATCGCCGATATTATAAACTTTTGATAATTTTGGATTGAAACGTTTTATAGCATCTACAAAAACTTCAATATCTTTTGGTTTGGCATCCCAATCTGGGAGACTTTCAATATATCTGTTTGCGCGCTCAGCGTGAGTCATCCATCCATAATTAAAATGTGGTGGCGAATCATGTACTTTACCGCTCTCACAGAATTGAATCCAGCTGTTTAAAAATTCATGGATATGATATCTTTCAAATTGAAATCCTTCTTCACAATTTCCTTTATGAAAATATACTTCATCTGTAAGATGTGTTCCAGTATTTAATGGATTGAATTTATCAACTGCCATTATCCCGTAACGGGCAATGTATGGGCGTGGATATTCATCATATTCGTCTTGATAATATTCTCCAATTTCAAAATATAGACGTAAATAAAAACGGCCATTAAACCAATCATCTTCTTCAAATTGTTTATTTGTTTTTCTAAGCAAATTTACAAGATAACGGTGCATTTTTTTACGTTCGCCTTTTCTCATAATTGTTCACCCCTTAAGATAGCATTTAAATTTAATGGGTATAATAAGAATATTCTTTCATTCAATTCTTTAAATTGTTTCATAGTTCCTTTTCTTTTTACAAATGTAAATGCTGTAGAAAGAATTGGATCATTTTGTAATTGTAATTGAATTGGGAATATTACTTTATAATTTTCTTCAAGTAATTCTTTATTTTCTTTAGTGATGTCAATCGTATTCATTACACTAGCTGGATAACTCAAATATGTTTTATCTACAAGCTTTTGTGTATCGAATAATTTTTTGATAATGGCAAAAGATTTCTTATATCCATAGCCATTAATTTTATTAATTGAATACTGCTCATCACCAGATAAAGATAATAATAAGTTTAATAAATTACCACTTATCTCGGTATTTTTGCCTGTTAAATATGCAATTACATTAAATTCTGTAACAATCGAAGAATTATTTCCTTTGATATCAATAGCATATGTATTTTTATTCATAGCTTGGTACATTACAGGATCAGATGATAATAAGATATTTACATCATTCTTATTTACGATATTTCTGATCAAGTAGTTGAAATATACGAATTCATCAAGTTTACTAGTTTCAATATAATATACAGATGGTAAATACTTACAAACAATTTTTATTTGTTTGATAGTGGCTTTAATAATATTATTTAGGTTTAAGAATTCATCCTTATTTCTGAAATATTTATCATAATAATATTTCTTATAGTCAGGATAAATTTCTTTTAATGCTTCACATTCTTGCTCACTGTATAGAAAATATACTGTGGTATATCTGCCATATTTATAAATATAATTTCTATAGTGGCCAATAAGATTTAAAATAGATGAAGAAATATCCTCAATAACTATTTTAGGATCATATGTGATAGCATTTACATCAGTTCGATAGCATTTACGAATTATAGATTTCAAGTCAACTATAAGGTTGACGTTTGTTGAATACTTAATATTAGTAAGTGGTTCAGACAATTTTTCATCTAAGAATTCATATTTTGGGAATGCTTCAAAAATTGCGCCAATCATAGTTAACTCCTTTCATATAATTAATTGATGACCGTGTTATTTTATTACATATATTTTATTCCGGCCACGTCGAATCTGATTTTATATAATTTCTCTAAGCGGAAGTCGCGATTCATTACGACAATTTCAAAGAAATCACCTTCATTAACAAATTTTTGTAAGGTACGCTTTCCTGTACGTCTATCAAGAAGTGTTAAGATTCTAAAATAGTAATCTTTATCTTTAGCACTTTCTTGATGTTTTTGTTGATAATATTTTTTGAAGTGTCGTCTGAATTGATCAAAATCGAGTGGGGTTGCTGCAGTATTATCTGCATATTTTTCTGGTTTATAATAGTGCATACCCCAATCATCTGTTTCAAAATTTAAAATTAATTCCCCTTTATAAAAGATTTCCATTCTTGCTGGATTCACTTTTATTTTCATATCTTTTACAAGATCTGGGTGAATAAAATCATTTAATAAGAATTTTTTAAATTGATGAGGTTCTTTAATTCTACCCACATCGAAAAAGTGAAGCCATGCCATAAGATTTAATCCTCCAACATATCAGGCGTAATTAATTTTTCAAATATTTGATTGAACACGTGTTCTTTAAATGCATAAAGATCACCGTTCTCATAATGAACAACATAGTCGCCTTGTGTAGCACACATTTTTCCACTATTTGTTCGTATTTCTATGGTATTTAGGCCAATATATTTAATATCACCTTTAGCCATAGCTTCATTGAACCAATCAGGATATTCATCGATTGAACTATATTTAATAGCATCAACGACTAATGGGCGTTTTATGTATTTCATTTTTCCGTTTTACTGTAATCGGAACAACTGTTTTGAAAGTCAGAAACAGAAACAAAACGGTCTGTTACTGCTTTAAAATTCTTTCGTAAACATTTTCGTGCACAATCAGGAGCGTTGCACATAGAAATATCGTATGGGCGTTCATCTTCTGATTCTGTTTTGATAAGGTATGATGCTTTTTCACTCATACAGTATTACTCCTTTCTCTTATAAGATTTTTTCAAGCTTTAGTGTGATTTGGTTATTTTCATCTTCCATGAAACTAATAATACATTTTAGTTTCTTATCACGATGCTTGAAGGCATAGTCTGCCAATTTATTTTGAACATCATTTGAAAAATATTTAATTGGTGTATATGGACCATATTTCTTTAATGTGAATGTTCTATCATCTTTATTCATAAATCCGATATTATCTTCCACATAGAATTGAGGGAATACAAACTTATTACCGAATGGCCATAATGAAACATATGCATCTTTGATAAAGCCAATATCACTTAATTCAAAATATGTTTGTTCAGTTTCTTCAACCGTAACACCTTTAAACTTTTCAGATAAATATTGTTCTAATAAAGGAATTTCTTCTTTAGTACATGCTGCACCAAGAGCTTCCGCGTGACCGCCAAATGTAAATTTTAATTCAGGGTGTTCATTTTTAATTTCTTCAAGAGCACCATATAAATTAAAACCGCCAACAGATCGGCCAGAGAAGTGAATGATTGGCTCATCCAAATCAATGCCAATTAATGCTGGTTTGTTTTCGCTTGTAGCAACATCGGACGCAACTAAGCCGGCTATACCAGAATAGTTATCTTCAAACTTACTTGGATGTAATGCTTCCACTACCGCATTTGTATCTGGGTGTGGCTTATACATTCTAAGTAATTCAGTTCTCATGAATTTACGTTTTTTATTTATACCAGAATATAAATGTGGAATACCATTATACTCTTGGACAAATAAAGTCATAATATCATAAACTAAATCACTAACGTCGCCAAGAACTCTATTTGTAGCATTAATAATAGGCACGAAGTAAAAATCGATATTATCTTTATTAAATTTTCTGAATGTACCATCTAAGTTAAGATATGGATCGGTTCCTCTATTTGGAACATAGAAATCCACAAGCTTGGCTAGTCTATTAATGAATGTTCCTGGTACTAATACTTCTCGATCGAGATATGGTAAGACTGCATCTACCATAATTCTGTTTTCATTTAGCATTGGCATAACGTCAGAAAATACGGTAATACATGCCATTGCAACGAAGTCTTCCATTAATATAAAGTCAAAATTAAATTCTTTATATAATTCATATGCTAACTTCATAGCAACGGTTGCACCGCTAATTCCTTTAAATTTTTCATCATTGTATAATGGATCAATACATAGATCTGCATGATTCTCTCCTTGCGGAGTATGGTGATCGGTAACAATAACGGTTAGCCCATGTTCATGTGCATAATCAATTGCATCATTTGCGGTAATACCATTATCTACAGTTATAATTACATCACAATTATTTGCCAATGCGACATCTATTTGTGATTGTTTCATACCATAACCAGACATAAATCTATCAGGTATTACAAATGTACATTCAACACCAATACATGTTAAAACATAGCACATAATTGATGTTGCCATGATACCATCGCAGTCATAGTCTCCGACTACACAATATTTTTTATCTTTATTATTTTTAATAAATTCAACAAATTCTTTGCCTTTACAAATTGGTTCCATTTCATCTAAATAATTTTGGATATCATATTGTTTATTTAGATCTGGTAGCAATTCTTTAATATTTTCTAATGTTATCCCATTATATCCTAGGATCGATGATTGATATTGATCGAAACCAGGCAAATGTGGATAGTCGAAAAATGTTTTAACTTTCATATATCATTTCTCCTATTCTCATAATAATAATATACATAAAAAACACGTTTTAAGCATTATAAAAAAAGAGGGGGATAATTACTTATCCGAGTCCTCTAAAGGCTTTTGAGCTTGTTCATGGAGAATTAAAAATGTCTCTCTAACAACCTTAGCCACTTCTGTTTTTGTGTATTTTGTTTTTCTTTCATAATCATCAACCATCTCAATAAATAAAGATGTATTGACGAAAAGTTTTCCAGAATGATCTACAAAAGGATTTGGAAGATTTTCAAGTTTTTCTAATTCAGTGAATTCTAAAACTTTATTTTCATCTATAGCCTTTTGTGTGGTAGATAAAACATAATCAACGAGTTTAGCTTTATTTTTACCTTCATCTGAAAATTGAAACATTGATAAAAATTCTTTTGCTACTTTTGTATTCATAATATACCTTTTAAAAAAAGGGACGCTGTTTAGGCGTCCCAATTATTTGCTATTGCTTTGGCATTTGTTGCTGTTCAGCGCTATTCCATAATGAAATGACGGCATCAGCAAAGAGGACTTCCTTGCCTGTCCAGCCATACATAATGTTTGAACGATAGCAATATTCTGGAATGACAACATCACTATATCCAGCTGTTTGCACAGAGAACATATTGACCTTGCCATACACAGTTGAACGGTATTTTGCCAATAACTTCATGACATCAATGTATCTACCGCGTGTGCGATATTCCTTGTAGTCATATTCATTGATACCGTATAAACGACCGTGACCGGCTTGCATATCGGAATAGATAAACACATTGTCCCAGTGTTCAGCGTTTTTAATCGCCTTATCCCAGAACAACCAAATACCATTTTCAGTTGCTTGACCAACTTTCTTACCAATTCTGGTAACTTCTTTCATTTGAGAAAGAACACCATTACGATGAGAAATTGCAATAACTTCTAATCTGTCGCCAAAGACACCAACGTAGCCTTCATCAGACAACATTGCTGTAATGACTGCAGAGAGGTTACCAATTTCAGCAACGGTAACAGAGCCGTATTCAGAATTGAAAGTACCCCAAGCAGAACCGCTGTTATCAGATAAAACCATGGTCTTACCTTTTAACTTTGGCATGTTCTTCAAGGATTCATCCATACAAGCTTCAAGTGTGTCAAGCACTTTAACTTTGTGATGAATGTCGGTCTTTTCAAGCATCTTATAAGCTGTGTAATAGCGGAATGGGAATTGCTTACCCTTGGCAACACCGTCAACCAATTCTTTGCAAAGCTTGTCAGCAATTGCATCGTCTTCGATTTCAGTGAAGATATTTCTGAGGTTTCTCAATAAGGCCATGTGACCTAATGTGATAGTCTCAAGAATTTCTTTCCAAGTTTTGCCTTCGGAACGTAGATTTTCCCAAGTCTTTTCAGATTCAGAAACTTCGATTGTTCCTTTTCTGTAAAGTTCATCTAACACATCGGAATGTGCATGAACAATACGGCCAGTATCAATCATACCGATTTCGGCATTTTTGTACTTAGCAACTTGGTATCTTGTGAGTGAGCCTAATCTTTCGGCTAAGCTTCTCTTTAAGATACCTGGCATTTTAGCTTTTCCACCCCATCTATAAAGTTGATAAGATGTTTGAACAGCTGGTTCGTCAGCTCTGGACATAACCTTGGCTTCGTATTCAGCGAATTTACCAGGATTCTTTTCAGTCCAAGCTGCTCTAGCAGGATGGTTTGCAGCGCGAACCATAATAACTTGAGGGTTTAATCTCATGTTATATGTAGTTCTAAGTTCAACTGCCCAATCTAATGTTTTACCAAAGTCTTCAGCAAGAGCTTCATCAATAACCATTTCCATGATTTCTGATGTTTTCTTACCTTTGAACTTAGTATCATCTAAGACTGAGTATTCTGCAACCAATGCGTCTATACCATATAGATGGTCTTTAATTTTGGCTTCAGTAAATTCACCATTACGGTAATATGCTGGTTCGCCAAAAATTGAAGATGCAGTAATCATTTTCATGGTATCAACTGAACTATGGAGTTCATACGAATTACCACCCATGAAGTTAGTAACACGGAGGTTTTTAGAGTCCTCTCTCTTTTCTTCTGTAACAGCAGTGAATTTCTTCATAATCGTTATATCCTCCTTTTCAATACTGTAATCGATTCAAAAAAACACGTCGCGAATTTTCGATACACCTGGTTTTTTTTCAAACTTAAAAGGTTTGTGATCTAATTTTTCAGCATAAAATTCATCGAAGTAAGGCGTCTCGCCGCTACGACGTGTTATAAATAATGAAAAAAGAAATTGCAGTGAATAACAAGATCGAGTGTTGTTTTAAATTAGGTGTTAGCTAATTTGTTGTTTCTGCGATCATTTTTGTTATAGAAGAAGTAACTCAATCTTCCGCTACTGCAATTTCTTAAATAAATATGACAGTACCTCTTTCTGTCATATATAAATTTTCTGCGAACACTTAATCGCCCACCCTGTAAAACAGGAGGAAAAACATCCGACGCGGCGCAACTTGGCGGCGCTCTCGGAAGAACGATTATTTGTAGTAATTTGCTTTAAAATGATTTTTGAAGTATGGGCAATTACCGCTACAGAAAATTATAAATAAATTAAAACTAACGCGAATATTATGGACACCCATAACATGTGACAAAACCCTAATTTGTGAAGTAAGGCATCCGTCCGCTACGTTAGATAGTATATAAAAATTAGTTATATTCTTACATACACACTATAATTATATATAAATGAAAAATCATTTAATACAATTATGATAATAGATTGTTGAAATCATTTTCGTATAAAATATTAATATTTAATGATTTCGCTTTATCTAACTTACTACCTGGTTCGTCGCCAACTAGAACATATGATGTTTTTGATGACACGGATGATGACACGGTGCCACCGTTTTCCTTGATCAGACCTTCAAAATATGATCTAGGTTTAGACAAAGTTCCGGTAATAACGAATGTTTTACCTAGTAGTTTATTAGTAGCATTTTGGTATGTAGTTGGTATATAATTAGTATTGATTTCTGCGAATTCTAAGTCATCTAAAATGTCCATATTGTCCTCAGAATTGAACCATTCAGATATATACTTAGCAGCAACATCACCAATACCTGGGATATTTTTTAACTTTGCTTCATCAATATGCCTGAATGCATCTAAAGTCTTAAATGTTTTAGCTAAAGTTGTAGCCATAACTAAACCAACTTCTTTAATACCGAGACCACATAATAATTTTTCAAGTGAATTCTTTTTAGCTTTATTAACGCCTTGAACTATTCTTTCAAATGATTTATCTCCGAATCCATCTAGCTTTTTTAATTCAGCAACATTAACTTCCGCTAATTGAGGAAGCATCATAATTGATACGATATCGGTTATATAACCCTCATTGTATAATACTTCAACTGTCTTTTCACCAAGACCATCAATATCCATTGCTTCTTTAGAACAGAAGTGAATGAGCTTATTTAGGCCACGTGCTCTGCAGTTTTCATTTTGGCAGAAGTGATGTGCATCTATTTTTACTAATGGTGTGCCACATTCTGGACAATTTTGGATCATAGAAAAAACTTGTTCTGAGCCAGTTCTTCTACTTGTAACGACGCTATCAACAGCAGGAATAACATCCCCAGCCTTTTTAATTGTTACATAATCACCAATTCTAATATCTTTTTCTTTGATAAAATCTTCATTATGTAATGTTGCACGTTTTACCATTGATCCAGATACAAGTACTGGTGTTAATTCGGCTACTGGTGTAATCTTTCCTGTACGACCAACTTGATATGTAATACTATTTAACTTAGTAATAACCATTTCTGGAGGGAACTTATATGCAATAGCCCAGTGAGGAACTTTTGCTGTACCGCCCAATCCGGTATACCAAGAGAAATCATTTACCTTCAATACAATACCATCAATATCATAATCAAGAGAATTACGTTTTTCTGTGTATGTATCGACATATTCTTTAATATTACTAGTTGTAACAATCTTTGCTTCTGGGTTTGTTCTGAAACCCCATTCTTTTAATTTGAGTAATGCATCGTAGTGCTTAGTAATACCAAAGTCACTAGCATTCCATAAATAATATAACCATGCATTAAGTTTACGTTTCTTCGATACCGATGTATCAAGATTTCTAAGAGTTCCAGCTGCTGCATTTCTACAGTTTGCGAATGGTTGTAAACCGGCAGCAGTACGTTCTTCATTAATTTGTTTCAATGATTCTTTTGGCATGTATATTTCACCACGAACTTCAACATGACCTTTTTCTGGAATTCTAGTAGGAATTGATTTAATAGTTAGTACATTTTCAGTAACATCTTCACCGACGAAACCATCACCACGTGTAGCTGCATATTGAAGGATACCATCATCATAAATTAATTCAATGGACAATCCATCAATCTTCATTTCTGCTACCATTTCAATTCCTGGCTTGGTTTTAGCCTCAATACCGAGCATCCAGTCATATAATTCATTATAACTGAAAACGTCAGCCAAACTGGCCATTTGCTTAGTTCTTGTGACCTTTGTAAAACCTTCTAATACTTTACCACCAACACGTTGAGATGGTGATGTTTTAGTAACTAATTCTGGATATTTTTCTTCTAGATCTAATAGTTGTTTATAAGCTGAATCATATTCATTATCAGTAACAGTCGGAGCATCTAAAGTATAATACTCATAGCTCCATCTTTCAATCTGTTTAACTAATTCTTCGTATTTATTTTTAATATCTTCAGTCATAATTATTTCTCCTTTATCAGAGTTATAATATATAAAAAGCAGAGTTTTTGTAACTCTGCTTAAATTCCGAATTTAACTTTTCTGAAACAAGTGATTACATCATCTTTAAATTTGCGTGTACATAATAAAAGCGAATTAAAGTCAATAAAATCTATATTGTTTACTATATTTTCTTCTGTAAGTTCTTTATGCCAAGAAACCGATTCCCAGTCAAGTCTGTAACGAATGTCTTCTGGCATGGATTGCAATAATGCATTAAAAACACCAGTACTAATCGCATCGTTTTGGCATAATGATTTAAGTGCTAAATCATCAAAGTTTTCAATATATTTTAATAAGAATGATACTGTGAATTTGATTTGAGTATTTGTAGCAAGTCCGGCCCAGTTAATATGATCCGCAAACATGTCTATAAATTCTTCATCTAATCTTTGATGATATGAGAGTTCTCTGCATGCATCCGGGTTTTCCTTGATATCATCTAAATGCTTTTTAATAAATTCTAAAGATAATTGTTGTGTGCGATATAGTGCGCCCTTATCAAATTTATCATAAAAATCATTTAAAAACTTTTCACTAAGAGTTCTGCATGTTAATAAATTATTATAATCAATCTGTTCTGATTTCCCAGATTTATTCATATCAATAATTATTGATCGAATGGTTGTTTCTGAAATTTCTTCATCAGCAAATAATTGTCTAATAGTATATTCTAAAGACCCATAACTATAAATAGAATTAATAGATAAAGTACCATATGATGTACTTGGACCAGTACTAATATAGGTGTTTGTGTTTGGTTGAAGTGAAATCGTACCTATACTATTGCTTAAGGATGATGTGCCACCCGAAGAAACGGCAGTAGCCGTATTACTAATAGTTGCCATAATGTTCTCCTTTAATAAAATTATTCTTCAGTTTCTGTCTTAGAATAAATCTTTGTTTGTAAGAAATCGTTTGCTTTCTTATCTTTTAAGAAAATTAATTTATACCGTTCAGTTAAGCCTGTCATAGATTTATACATATTTAATAATAATACGCCATTGTTTTGAACGTTCTTACTACCAAATCTAAAACAGTAGTCAATAACTTCTCTGATACATGCTTCATCATAAATGCCTTTATTTAAGCGAAGTAGTAATGCTGATATTGTATCCATAAACTTATTGTGGCTTTGTGCAAGTTTATTAAACTTTTCAGCAACGATATTAAGGTTCAAGCTAGCAAGCTCTGTTAATTTTGTGAGGCTTTCTGCTATAGACATTTCGTCTTTTTTGAACATGGTTTTCTTAAGTTCAGCAATCTTTTTATCAATGTCTGATTTCTCTTTCTTGATAAGTCTATTCTTCAAATTAAAGAATCTCATATAAAATACCTCCAAGCATTATATAATATAATAGATTGTTGAATTTCGTATTATATAAAATAATATTTGTGTGAGATCTTTTTTATACTTATTTATATAAATTTATATAAAAAAATGTAATTTGAATTATATTTCCACCATCTTGAATAATTTAAAAAATGGCCGTCAACAATCAATTATTCACGAAAATTTTGAGAGGAGTTATATTATGGAAAATGTTATTTTATACAGCACAAACTGTGCCAGATGTAAAGCATTAGAATTAAAATTAAAGAAAATGAATATCAAGTTTACACTTAATGTTGATACTACTGCTGAACACATCAAAAACCTCGGTCGTAATTCAGCACCTATCTTAAGTGTTGATGGCGTTTTATATGATTTTGAAGACGCCGTTAAGTTTTTAAATGAATCGAGGGAATAGTTTATGAATATTGAGTTGAAATTTAATAAAGACTTTGAAAAATCACTCAATACTTTAGTTAACGAATATGGTGAAGACTTTGAGATTCTTAATGGTATTCACACTTCACAATTAAATTTTTCAGACTTCATTGATGCCTTTGTTGACAAGAATGTTGGCGACGTCACAATTGATAGTAATGCAAACGCGTCCCACAAAGACATTGCATCATTGTTAGCCGAAAAGGGGAAATCTGTTGATAAATTAATTGCGATGAATAAAATATTTTATGAATTAAAAAAGAAATACGGCTTAGCCACAGCTCGCGAATGGCTTAAAACAGAATATACTGGAGGTTTCTATCTCCATGATTTCCCATCCACGACATTCAAGCCATACTGTTTCGCATACGACTTAACTAGACTTGCTAAAGAGGGTTTATTCTTCTTAAATGATTATAATAATCAACCACCACAACACTTAACAACATTTATTGATGATGTTATTGAATTTATTTCATTCATGTCAAATAGAAGTTCTGGTGCTGTTGGTATTCCAAATATTTTAATTTGGACATTCTATTTCTATAAAAAAGACATTGAATCAGGATATGATATTAAAAATCCAGATTATTATTTAAGACAATCATTCCAAAAATTAATTTACAGATTAAATCAACCATTTATGAGAATTGATCAATCTGCATTCGTAAATGTTTCTATTTTTGATAGAGAGTATTATATGGCTTTATTTGGTGATTTAATTTTCCCAGATGATTCATTAGCTATGGACTACGTTGAAGAATTCATTCAACATGAAAAAGTCTTCATGGAAGTTGTTTCTAAGGTAAGACAAGAGAATATGTTTACATTCCCGGTATTAACCTACTCATTGCTTTATCAAGAAGGAAAATTCGTTGATGAAGACTTCGCCAGATGGTGTTCTGATCATAACACTAAATGGAATGACTCAAACTTCTTTGTAGGTAAAGATGTTACAACATTATCTAACTGTTGTAGGTTATTGTCTGACACAACTAAATTAAAAGGTTTCTTCAATAGTATTGGCGGAACTGAATTAAGAATTGGCAGTGTTAAAGTTAATACAATTAACCTAGTTCACATGTTCTATGAATTAGAAGAACCAACTGAAGCAAAATATCTTCAATTATTGAAGAAAAGAACACTTCTCTGTTGTAAAACATTAGATACTGTCAGACACATTATTAAACGTAATATTGAAAAAGGATTATTACCAAACTACTGTGATGGTGGTATTGGATTAGAACAGCAATATTGTACTGTTGGTATCCTAGGTCTCTATGAGACAATGGATAGATTTGGATATATTACTGAGGATGAATTTGGAAATAAATATTACAGCGATGCCGGTATTGAGTTTGCATCTAAAATTTTCAAAGTAATTAATGAAATTAAAGATGCATTTACTGATGATTATTCTTTCAACATTGAAAGCGTGCCAGCAGAACGTGCCGCAGTAAATCTCTGCGCAAAAGACTCAGTGTTATTTAATATTCATGATTATTCAATTTATTCAAATCAATGGATCCCATTAACTGCAAAATGTACAATTAATGAAAAGATTAGATTAAGTTCTATTCTTGATGAAAAATGTAGCGGTGGTGCCATTGCTCACATTAACTTAGAAAATAACTTTGCAAATAACGATATGGCTTGGGATATGTTAAATTATATTGCAAGCAAGGGTGTCTTTTATTTTGCATTTAATACTAAAATAAACGTCTGTAAACATCGTCATGCGTTTGTCGGTACAGATATTTGCCCAGTTTGCGGTGAACCTGTATTTGACACATATCAACGTGTAGTTGGCTTCTTAACTCCATCTAAAGCATATTCAAAAGAAAGATTCACTGAATTTACTGCCAGACAATGGTACGATTCAGGAGTCATCCATGGCCAAAGATCTATTATAGCAGACTAATATGCTAGTAAAATCTATTATAGACGAAGACTTTGTAAATTACAAGAAAGCATCTATGTATATTGCATACCCATTCTGTTCATTTAAATGTGAAAAAGAATGTGGAATAAAATGCTGTCAGAATTCACCTCTGGCACTTGCAAGAAACATAGATGTTTCTTTTGAGTCTTTGGTTACCAGATACTTGAATAACCCAATAACACATGCGATTGTGTTGGCGGGTTTAGAACCATTGGATTCTTTTGATGATGTATTAGAATTAGTAAAGTTATTTAGAGAAAAAACAGACGATGATATCGTTATATATACAGGATATAACGAGAATGAAATATTAAAAGAGATTCGCATCTTGTGCGAATATAAGAACATTATTATTAAATTTGGTAGATATAAACCAAATGATACTCCTAGATTTGATGATGTTTTAGGGGTTAAATTAGCATCGAGCAATCAGTATGCAAAAATGATATCAATCGAATAATGTTTCAAACAAAAAAATACAACAATAAATTATATAAATTTAATGATGGTAAGAATCATTAAAATAGAAAATTTATGGAGGATCATGTAATATGACAAAGTATGAATTATACCAAATTTTAGATGAAAATGGTTTTGAACCATCAGACGAAAACTTAGAAATTTTAACAGAAGGTCTTGAAGACGGCTCATTAGCTATCGACGAAGATGGTGCTCTTTATGAATTCTTGGGCATGGGCTGGAAAGCCGCTGGCGTTAGATATGCAAAACGTGGTATCAAAGCCGATGCTTTAAAGAAAAAGGCAGCCGCTGAAGCAGATCCAGACAAGAAAGCCAAAATCGAAGCTAAAGAAAAAGCATTAAGAGAAAAGAATGCAAAACGTGATGAATCAATGGCAGGTAGTGCGCATATTGCAAAAAGAATGAAATCTGGTATTGACGAAGTTGGTAAAAACGCTGACACAGTTAAGAAAGTCCGTGAAACAACAAATACTGCTTCTGGCATCCTTAACGCATCTTATGACTTATCAGATCTTTTAGATGTTAATGACTACGAAGTTACAAATGAAAACTTAGAAATCTTATCCGAAGGTCTTGAATCTGGTGAAATCTTAGTTTTAGATGCTTCTAACATCAAATTATATGAAGGTATTGATGATGGTAGATATGTTATCGCTCAATTACTTGAAAATAATGGTTTCAAAGTCAATGAAAACAACATTACAGTTTTAACAGAAGCTCTCAAGAACGGCCACGTCCTTTTAGAAGCTAAAGCAACTGAAACTGAAGAAGAAAAGAAAAAAGACGATGAATTTGATTACGGTGCTGCTCGTAGACAACATTTAGCTAAAGCACATTCAGAAGAAACTGATGATGACAGAAGAGCTAAAGAAAAAGCAAAAAAGAAAGAAACAAAGAAAAAAATCGTCAGAGGCGTTGTTAAAGGCGCATTAGCTGGTGCTGCTGTTTTAGGCGCAATCGGTACAGGCCAAGGTCTTGCTGCGATGAATAAAACTAAAGCTACATGGCAACAAAAAGCAAATCTTGCTGTTGCTGGTGGTGGTGCATCTTCAGCTGCTGGTGTTACTGCTGCTGCAATGCACAAGAAAGACAGTGATGCAAAGAAATCTCAAGAAAAAGACGATAGAGAAATGGCCGAATACTTAGACAAAGAACAAAAGAGCGGCAAGAAACTCTCAGATCAACAAGAAAAGAATCTTTCTAAAGCTTACGAACGTACAGGCGAAGCTCCAAAGAAAAAAGAAAAGAAAGAAAAAGAAGACTAATTAAATAAAAAAAGAAGTAGATAACAATCTACTTCTTTTATATTTTTAAAATTCAATGAACACAATGTTATCTAAGACTTGAACTTCTAAACGGTTTTGAAGTGCGTCACCATTGAAATCAAAGTGATCTCTAATATAATCTTTATATTTAGGAAGATCATTCTTTCTGATTTCAGCTTTTTCCATCTTAACATAGAATTCTAATTTACCATTTACTGGTTTTAATTCAAAATCAGATAAGAAATATTTGACATCTTCAGAATCATTTAAAGTAACTTCACCGATATAAACATAACCATCTTTATATTGCTTAGTTTCTAATGAGGGTGTTAATGTGCCTAACATATGTAATGTCATTAATGGATTAGAGTTTTCTTTAATCATTAATTTAGTGCATCTATCAAACATTCTCTTTTCATTATAACCGCCAATGGCTTGTAATAACGTTCTGTATAAAGTTTTATTTAACTTATTATCAGTAACTTCGGTTGGCTGTGGTTGTTGCCCGCCCATTGGGAATGAGCTAAGAACACCACTAGCACCCATCATCATTTGTTGTGCTTGTGCTGTTGCATCTTGAGCTTCTAATGCTTCTTTTAATTCCTTTTTAGCTAAATTAATTGCATCTTCTGTGAAAACATCTTCTAATGTTAAAAGTGATCCGTCTTCATTAACAACGTTTTCACTTTTAATAACATAAGTGTGGAATCCACTAGAATCTTTATAAATTAAAAAGCTAGCTGGAATTGTAGATGTATTACCAAAGTTTGGTACTAAATAACATAATATGAATTGATTTTCGTCTTCAATGAATGCTGTCGCTAATGTGACATATTCAAAGTCTTCTGACCATTTTTCTGGAAGAACTTCAGAAAATCTACTGATTGGGATCTTATTATCTTCAAGATCATCATCATCAATTTCAAAATGTGTTTTGAATTCTCTACCGGAGAATGGAATATAGCTGATACTAAATAATTTATCTTCACGTTCCATTGCTTCTTTGAGAATATCATTAAATATTTTGATTTGCTTTGGGTCTTTTTCTTCTTCAGATGATTCACCAAAGACATCATCATCACTATAATCGTTGTCTTCATCTTCTTCATCATCGTCTGATGCGTAGATTTGACCACCGGTGGATTGATTGTCTTGTAAATTGGTAACATTTGAAGAAATATATTGTTTGATTTCACGTGTGGTTGTTCCACTATTACGCATATTATCTAAAGCGTCTTCAACATGTTGCAAATCATCATCGAAACAATAATCTAAATCACCTAACAATTCGCATAAGTCATTAACACATTCTTCACTTGTTGTTGAAGAAGATAAAAAGTTATCAATAATTGATTCTAATTCATCAATGTCGTCCTGCTCCCACTTATCCTCAGAAAATATATCTTTGGTACGTGGTTGTGCTGGCGCACTTCTGCTCACGCTTGGCGTTACAGGAGTTGGTTGTGGCGCTGGCGCTGGTTGTTGTTGCGGCATCATACCAGGCATCATTGGGCCAGATGACATTAAATCTTGTAAATCATCTAATGAATCTAATGCTTCTTGTAATTCATCAAATGTTGAGAATGACTCGAGCATTCCATCAATAGTTTCTTTATCGTATCCAAAGGCTTGTAAAATTGGTCTAAGCTGTTCTTTTGTTGTGATGCCTAAAGCTGCAAAATATTGTTTAATATCAATTCCAGATTTAGGTCTCTTATTAGAAGTAGCACCCGAATTATCAGAAATATCAATATCATCAAAATCAGGCATATTCTTAATACCCATACTTATAACCTCCTATTATGGATTTAATGAAAAAAAGAGAGCTCATTTACGAGCTCTCTTTTATGTTTTTATTGTTTTTTAAGTTGCTTTTTGAATTCTTCCAAACCCTTTAGATTCTTTTTTGGAGTTGGAGTAATTTCATCGATAAGACCATATTCTTTAGCTTCATAAGAAGACATCCAATTATCATATTGGGCATCTTTCATGATTTCATCATATGTTTTATTACATTTTGCAGCGATGATACCCATTAAACGTTTATTTAATCTTTCATCGAATGCAACTGCATTTTTCATATCTCTGAATTTACCTTCAGTTCCAGAACTAATTTCATGAATCATAAATTGTGCATTTTCACTGCCATATGCAAAATCACAGGCAGCACAAATTGCTGTACCCATTGATGCACATAAGCCAGTATTGAATGCAACAACTGGATTAGGAATTTCTCTGATCTTATCAACAATTGCTAAACCATCTAAAACTGAACCACCTTGGGTACAGATTTCAAGTTTAATAACTGCAGAAGGATCGTCGTTGGAAAGAACATCTAAAAGAGATGTAACTTCATGTGCAATTTTGTTGTCAATTTGACCATATACTTTAACGACTCTTGATTCAAGAAGCGATTCAGTAACATTCCAAACATGTAATTCGTTTTCCATGTTATTATTCCTTCCTATTTATTGGATTTCGCTTTAGCCGCGATGACTTTCTTAGAGAAAGCCACCTTGACTAAGTGATCGAGATTTCTGGCACCGAGATTTTCGATATCGGCGTCAGTTTTAATCTTTTCAACATCTGCTTTTGTAAATTTAATATTTTCAAAACCAGATAATTCAGCATATTTAGATCTATATCTTTCAATAAGTTGATCAGAGATTTCTGATGTTAATCTATTGAATGTGATAACTTCATCTAATCTGCCAATAAATTCTGGACTAAAGAATTTGTTAATTTCATTAACAGCACTTTGTCCACTAAAGGTTTTACCCATAATACCACCACCGGTATGATTACTCTTACCATAACCGAGATTGGTTGTAAAGATAATGATAGCATTTCTGAAACTAATCTTATTACCACCTTTATCTTTGGCATAACCTTCATCAAGAATATTTAATAAAGCTTTGAAGACTGCTTTGTTTGCCTTTTCGATTTCATCAAATAAGACAACGCAGTTTGGGTTTTGTTTGACTTGAGCTAAGAAGTCAGATGTTTGTTTATATCCAACATAGCCAGCATCTGCACCAAATAATGTAGAAACGCCTGTTTCAGATTGTAAGGAAGAACCTTCAACTGTAACGAGATTTCTTTCAGAACCTGTGAAATGTTTAGCAATGATCTTAGCCATTTCAGTTTTACCAACACCAGTTGGACCGGCGAATAATAAACTACAACGTGGCTTTTCTGGATCGACAACATTGAGTTCGATCATATCTAAATATTTACAAATATTTTCGATTGGCTCATCTTGACCCAATAAGAATGATTTAGCAAATGTTCTTGTATCTTGTGACTTGGTGTCTGAGACATTGATGTCATATTCAAGAGCTATAGCTTCCATCATATCTTTTAAAGTAACTTCTTTATCTTCAGCTTTACAAACTTTAGCATATGCGAATGCAGATTCTAACATAGTTAATGATTTATCTGGATTCGCAGTATGCATGTTATATTGAGTTGATAAAGTATATATCTTTTCAAGAAGTTCTTCTTTCATTTCCTTATCAAAGTAATCACAATCGATTGGGAGAACACCTCTCATAATTTCAATTGTTTGTTCTTTGTTTGGCTCATGAATTAAAACTTTCTTGAAACGTCTAGATGTTGCTTTATCTTTTTCAACATATTCATTGAACTCATCATTGGTTGTTGCACCAATAACCCAAATATCACCACGTGATAAATATGGTTTCATGATGTTTGCACCAGTTGTATCACCGCCAGATTCACTTCCGGATCCACCAGCTTTAACGATTGTGTGGAATTCATCAATGAAGAGAATAACATTTTTTAATTTAGCAACGGCGTCAAGAATGACTTTTAAACGTTGTTCAAATTGTCCTCTAAATTGTGAACCCGCAACAATTGAGTCCATATGTAATTCATAAATGATGGTTCCTCTCAGCATATCTGGGAGATTTTCATCATTATTATTAATTCTATTAGCTAATTCATAAACAATAGATGTTTTTCCTGTACCTGGTTTGCCTACCAAAACTGCGGACTTCTTAGTTCTACCCGCGAGTGCGACTTCTAAACCAAGAATTTCTCTTTCCATACCGACAAGTTTTAAATCAGATCTGGATGCAACATATTTGTTTACATTAGTTAAATATTTTTGCATTTCATCAGTTTCAAGAGATTGAATTTCTTTAACTGTTGTTTTTGCTAATAATTTACGCATATCTGCGTAGAATAAATTGACGTCAAAAGCGGTTGGTGGTAATTGATCTTCACTCACTTGAGCTTCAACTGCAGCATCATACGCTTCTTTCATCTTATCAGAAACTCTACTGAAAACTAAGAATAGTTTATAAGATTTATTTGTAAATAATTGTGCCAATAAATCTTCAGCAGTTTGAACACGACGTTCTGTTTGTGCTTTAACCTTTAAGGCATCAAGAACATTCATAGCATCATCTTCAATTTCAGTTTCAACTGTTCTTGGAAGTTCTTCGCCAACTGGGAAAATGTCGCTATAAGCGTCATTAAAGATTTCACTGTTGATAGAATATTTTCCAAGAATTTCTTTAACCTTTGCTGAGATTTCTTTGAATTCTGGCTTTAACGCAAATAAACGTTGAACACCATCAAAGATACCAGCAGTGTTAATATAGGTTTGCCCTTTCTTTAGAGCGGCATTATTTGCATATTGATATACATTTTTAATGTCATCATTAATTGGACTTTGTTTAGCCATGTATTTCTCCTTTACCAGTTAAGGTCATCTAAATCACCGTGTGATAAACCGTCATCGGTGATGTTTGCTTCATCTGCTGCGGTAACGGCTTCATCGAGTGAGATGTCAGAAATACCGTCAACAATAGCATTGATTTGTCTAATGAGTTCGCTTTCGTCCATCGTCTCATTCATATCTTCTGGAGCATCTTCATCTAATTCTTGGCCAAAGATGTTAAAGATTTTACCACCTGGGCCAACAACTTTTTTATCGAGCTGAGATAAATCAACCAATGAAGAGCTTCTGTGTGTGATTTTATTAATAAACGCGGAAATTTCTTTACTAGAACCGCCTTTAGCAACTTGCTTTGCTTCTCTAGCAATTTCCTCGATTTTTTCAAAAACTTTTGAATAAGCTTCAGTAATTTTATTTACTCCAGCTCCTTCAGCAAAAACATCATCATCAAATGTGTAATCACCAAGATCGCCATATTCCTTACTCATGTGTTTTTACCTCCTATTTCGAAATAGGGGGCGTCCGTTAAAACGCCCCCGGTCATTAATTTTTTAACAGAATTTTTCCATGAAATCTTTGTCACCTTTTAATGACTTAACTTCACCATAAGGATTCTTAAGTGAAAGAGCACTAGCATCTCTCATAATAACCCATAAGTTACGATAAGTACGAGGACGAGGAATTTCATAGTCGCCGTATCCATCTGTAAAGTAGATCATAACGGCGTCTTTAAATTTGTGAGAGTTGATGTATTCAATAACTGGAACGAATGAAGTACCGCCTCTACCAGAAACCTTTGTTTGGATTTCTTTTGTGCTACGTACTTTATATACTTTACCAATTGCAGCATCACACTCAATAACTGTAATCTCGGTTTTATAATCTTTAACGATATTATAAATTTCGTTCATACAGTATGCAATTTCTCTATCTGACATTGAGCCAGATGTATCAATCGCAATAACTAAACGAACAACTTTATTTGAAAGTTGTCCACATAAGTCGAATCTATCTGGTTGTCTACGATTTAATCTTAAACGAGATGGTCTATGACCAGATGGGATAATACCAACATATTTACGCAAAATATCTTTCCAGTTAAGTTCTGGTTTCTTAAATAATTGCTCAATGTGTTGAACCATGCCGGCTGGCAATGTACCACGTTGTTTTTCAGATAATGCGTCGTAAGCTTCCTTAATGACATCTTTAAGTTCTTCTTGAGTATCATTTGGATTAGGCATAGATTCCCATTGGTGGATTTGGTTGCCTTGACCATTACCTGGTGTTGCAACCGCATCACTTTGACCTTGGCCTTGACCGTTATTTTGGTTTTGGCCTTGACCACTTCCATTACCCCGTCCTTGACCTTGGCCTTGACCATTTTTGGGTTTTCTATAACCTTGAGCTACTTTGTAATAGTATTCCAAAGATGCACCACCTTGGACACTCTTAGAACTGTCGATTTCATCTTCTAAATCCGATCTAGTATATGTTTGGTCATTTAACTTGACACGGTTTTTGTTACCATCATACTTGACGTCACGAAGAACCATTTCTGTTGAAGAGACGGATGATCCGATTTCTAAATCTTCATGATTTTTTGGATCATTTTGTCTATTCAATTTTGCATATGTAACTGGGTGCATATAAACGATTTTCATAATTTCGTTAATAGTTGCACCTAGTAATTCGTTTAAAGAATAATCTTTAGCAAAGAATGGGTTATATGTAATCTTAAATGGTTTCTTCTTAACATCAACGTCGATTAAACCACGTTGTGAATAGTTGATACCCATATCGAGTTCAACAAGAATAAGACCATAGAATGCAGCACCGTTATCTTGTAAAAGATATAATTCAACGAAATCTAAGACCTTTGCAAATTCAGTATGTAATGCATCTAAAATTTCTTTAGGAACATTATTTGTTGTTAATTTAACTGGTTCTTTGTTTGGATCTTGAGGTTCATCCTCATCTAAAAATTTATTTAATTTTTGTTGTCCAGTGTGATCTTTGACCCTAGAATAGCCTTTATTAGCATATTCTTCGGCTTGGGTAACAAGAGCTTTACATGCTTGCCAAGTTGCTAAAATATCAACTTTTGCCATCGTGTATTTCTCCTTTACCAACTATTTCTTATCGATGTCGCCGCTATTTGTAATTGTAGAAGTCATCGCAACTTGTGCAACGATGTCAGAAGAGAATGTGCAGCCTAAAGATTTGAATAAGGATTCTTTACAATACTTTTCATACTTAGGATCAATTAATGCAACATTTGTTCCGAATGCTTCTTTAGCAAAAATTAATTGAGTTGCACCGTCTAAGATAGCGAGTAAGCTCTTAACTTGAGAGAGAACATTTGTCCAAACTTTCTTAGCGTTTTCTGCAACCTTTGCATCTTTAGAAGGCATATCATAGAAATACTTAACACTGTTTTTAGCAATGTATTTAATAACATTTCTAATAAGAATACGTCTTGCGATAACTTTCATATTTTGAATCTTATCGAGTAATTTTGGAGCAACTGTCTTATCTTTACCAGTGATAATATCTGCTGGATCGATATAGTTTTCACGGTTACGTAAATTAGATAACATTGTACGACCAGCACGAGCGCCGAGCTTACCAATGATTAATTGTCTAATATCTTCACCGGCTTGAGTGAGTTCTTCACCATCAAAGAAGCCAGAACCGTTGATTAAATCAGCTGAACCATAGATATAGGAACAGATTTCGTGAGAACGTGGAGTTGGTTGTAAGTCTTCAGCTTCATCATCATAACCTTTACCTTTTGTTTGGAAGATTTCTTCAGCTGTAGATAATGCGATAACATAGTCATCATTGATGCCTTTGTTAATAGCGTAATCAATCCATTCTTGGAGATCTGCGTTAACTTTAATCTTTAAGAATCTGTCTAATTGAGCGGCGTCAAGATCGTTTGTAGAATAGACGCTGTCTTGACCGCATGGGTTAATAGCAGAAACAATGAACACCCACCAAGGATATTTATAACCGTTGACTGTTCTTGTAAGAACGATGTTCATTAATTCTTTCATTGTTTGGCTATCTGTTCTGTTCATTTCATCGATGAATAAAACGATAGGCATAACTTCTTTAGATTTAAGTAATTCTAATTTAATGTGTGCTGGAAGTTCTGAACCGAATTCGAAAATATTGTCAGTGCCAGAGATAATACTGGAATAAGTATTCTTTGCAGGAATGACATGTTTACCTTCAGCATCAGTATAAACTGTACTTCCATCTTCTAATAATTTAACACGACCGCCTAAAAAGCCTGCTTTGGCCTTTTCGTGAATAAGTTTTTCTAATTGTTGAATTCTACCGGTTTGATAATATGGAACAAATCGGACTTCTTTGGAACCATCAGCATTTGTTTGTGCGAATGGTAAACCTGTGATTTCACCTTCTTTAAGAGAACCACCTTCAACGGTAAGAGATTCACCGCCGAGGTCTCTTGCAACTTGACGACAGATGGCTGATTTACCTAAGCCGTGTGCGCCGGAAAGAAGTGGTGTGATAGCAATGCCTTCAGGTAACACTAAGTTAATGAGGCAAGCACGTTTTAATAAACGTTCAGTTGTTTTAATTGTACTCATATTTTTCTCCTTTCATAAACTAGTTGTAGTATGAGTGGAGAATTTAAGTGCCTACAAAAGTAGCAGTATAAAAATACCGCTACTTTAACTTAAATTCTCATTATGTCGTTTTAATAATATATAATATATTTAACTTTTCCCGTTTACTTTTTTGGGACAATAACGCAATCGATTCGTCTTCCGTCTAACTTACCTGGAGTTTGAACTGCTCCAAATTCAGACACCTTTTCAATAAAGCGATTCAAAATGTCAAAACCCAACTCTGGGTGGGAGAGCTGTCTGCCTTTAAATGAGATTACTACTTTGATCTTGTTATTATCTTGTAGTTCTTCTCTTGCCTTTTTGGCTTTAACTTCTAGATCATGCTCTGCAATCTGTGGACGTAATTGAATTTCTTTTTCTTCTTGGCGTTGTTGACGTTGTTTCAAATCATTTTCGCGTTGTTTCTTTTTTTGTTCGTATTTAAACTTAGAATAATCCATAAGTTTACATACAATTGGATTTGATTTAGCATTAATACAAACCAAATCAAGTTCAGCTTCACCTGCACGATAGACCGCGGTTTTTATAGGAACGACACCCACTTTTTCACCGTTCTCATCGATCAATAATACAGATTGAGCTCTAATTTGTTCATTTATTAAATAGTCTTGCATAGACTCCTTCCTTGAGTGAAAAATAAAAACAGGAGAAATTTAATTCTCCTATTTTATAATATAAATTCTTTTTGCATCTTCGCTAGCATCTAAACTCTTTAAATAGTTGAATGCTTTAACGAAGTTTTGGAATTTATTATCGTAAATTTTTATATAATTATATGAAGTTTTTTTAATAGCAGCATCTTCGAGTTGTTCATCTTCAATATCTCTTAATCTGTAACCCATATTTGTGCTACTCTTGATATTGATAATTAGATTTAAACTTTGAATATAGAAATCTGGAATGTGGAAACGCTTTTCGCCTTTAGAATTTACATAGTCGATAATCATTGGTGCTGGGGCCATAATATCTGATGGATTTTCCCAGTCATATGTTAGACTTAAAAATTCTAAGAATTGTTTCTCATAACTACCAGTATACGTTGTTTCTTCTCCATTATCCCAAACAAATGTTCCGGAAATACTACGATTTGCTAACATTTTCTTTTGTTGTTCGGGTTCATTGAGAAGTGTATCTTTTCCATATTTTCTAATCATTCTTTGTCTGAATAACTCACGATATAATTCACGTTCTTTTTCATTTGCGAACTTTTCATATCGTTCTGTTGTAATATTGAAAGCTGTTGGTTTACCCCAAATAATTGATTTACCATGGCCTTTCGTTAAAGCATATCTATTTCTAAAATTAAAATAGACTTGAGCTGCTGGAAGTCCTTGTAGGTCAATTTTATGTTCACGCTCCATATGTGCGTATAGAGCAGCTTTATCAATATATTTTCTGTCACAAAATGGACATTTATATAACTTTGTAGATGTTGCCATAACAGTAACCTCCATATAATTAATAATAATTAATTGTTCCCAATGGTATTTAACAAAGATTCTATACCATCAACAATTTCTTTAACACATGTGTGTCTTTCTTCTGTGTGAACACGATAGCTATTACCTGATGAAAAAATATATGTGCCATCTGTTGTAAATGGTTCATTAAAATCAAATTTTAAAATGTAATCACAAACTTTACCGCCTAATGACCAGAAATCTTTAAACGCAGTATTCATGTCGTTAGATGTGCTTAAGATACCACTATAATATGATTTATTTTTTTGTTTCCATTCATCAGATGTGTCACAGTATAAATATGATGATTTAAGTAAATCTAATGTACTTCTGACATCTTCAGCAATTTCTGATTTATAGATATATAACAATGCTAATAGCACATAGATATATTTTGTAAGATATAGTCTTGACGCAAAGTACTGTGCTTCCCAGTTATATGTTTCAACAAGAATCTTTCCGGTTTTTGTGCTGGTTCTATTACCCCAGCCATAAGTACCACTGTGCGTGGTTTGCCATGAAAAACTTAGTTTATTTGTTCTATAACCACCAGTAGATGTGTCTATTGTACCTTTTAATACATCATATTCATTATCCATGAGTTTACTTTTAAAGAAAGATATAAATTTTTTAGCTTTATTTATATCAAACTTTTTAGCTTTTATATCTTTCTGAATAACACGCAACATGTTATTATCTATATATTTTTTGAATAATGCCGTAAGCGTTTCACCCTTAATAATCGTTTCATCTGGAACACCATTCCATGGCGGATTATGCCCAGTTGTAACATCGCTAAATGAAAGGCAATACATTAAATAAAGATGATAATTATTTTTAATTAACTCAATATTTCTGCAGTTATCCAATGAAATTGTTGGAGCGTTATAACGGTGGTTTCCCTCAGTTATAACATCTTGCATAACAAAATATTGCATATTATCTTCAGTTAAATATTTAATATATTGTTTTGTTGGATATGATACTTTGCGATCAACAAATCTTGCATATTCTTGATCATCCTTAATAACATTGTTTGTTTTAGCAACAATATCAAAACCAGCTAAAACTAGATTAGCACCAACCATTGGTCGTTTATCTATTTCTGTTTTGAATGACAAGAAGTATGTAGTAAGTTTATCACGATTATATGAATAACTACTATATTCTGAAATTAGTTCATTAAATACATCAATCATAGCATCATCGGAGATGTCTTCAACTTTTTTTGCATTACGAATTGTATCGTAAACTACTCGTTGGTGATGATCAATATGATATAATAAATAAAGATACATCTTATCAGATAATGAAGAGTTTTCAAGGTCGAGTGTTGTTTTGTTGTCTTCTAATAAATTTTTAAAATATATTGCGGTGCGCTTATTGGCTGAACTACCTAATTGACTGCCAATAAACTTTGCGATAATTTCGTCAAATGTCATCTATTCTCCTTTCAATAGAATCTTTATCAATGGCAAAATATAATGTTGATAATTAAAAGAAATGTCAATTTGATCAATATAAGAATCATCAACTGTTTTCATTTCAAAATTACCAACAACAAATATTCCAGTATCTAATTGTCTATAAGTTTCAATAGGAAGATTCCTATTTAAATAATCACTTCTATATTTCTTAAGATTTAAATATAGTTGTTCTTCACTTATTTTTTCAGACATTGATAAGAATCTGGAAATATCCTTTAAAATAAAATCTTTTTGTAAAGAATAAGCTTCGTCGCTTAAACCCTTTACGTCAATATCTTTTGTGATAGCAGAGAAATATATCTCCTTATTATTCAAACGAATATAAGAAGAATATGTATTCTTCGCTCTAAACAATAAATTTTCACTAACTTGGCCAACAACATTATAACAGTTTACTAAGAATATAGCATCCTTTTTAATAGAAAGAATATTTTCATCTGGGATCGCATTTAAATCGACAAATGCTTGTCTAGCTTTACCAAATCCAATAACCATATTCTTTGCAAGATCTGGAATCTTGGCTTGAAGTTTACCAATTACGATATTCTTCTTTTCTTTTTCCATTCCATCTAATTCTGCTATATATTTTGGACTAAGAAGTTTATTTTCTTTTATTACAGAAAGACCGCCACTGGCCAAGTCATATTCTGTAATAACAACATTCTTTAAATGATCAATGTTTTTATTGGTCCAGTTTGATCTTTCTTGTACGTTCATTGGATTACCATCCTATATTATCAAAATCTTTGATGTTACTTTCTTTACCGTTATCTGTACATAACTTAACGGTAAAAGTATATCTTAAAAATTCATACGTATGAAATTTACCAGCAGTATAATCTCTGGCCATTTCAGTTGAGTATGTGACGTAATAACCATCTTTCTTTAATTCTTCATTTGCTTGTTTTGTTGCCTCTTCAACTTGATCAGCAAATGCATCCGCAAAATGTTTATCACGAATATAGAATGTATATGAATTCGTATTAATTGTCTTTTTTGCAGCTTTAATGATTTCTTTTTTAAGCTTTTTAATATTTTTTTCTAATAAATTCATAAGACCTCCTATTTTGTAATACCTAATTCGTTTTTGGCAAGTTCATCACATAACTCATTAAATGGAGTTTTAACGTGTCCCTTTGTCCATTTGAATAGATAGATTTTCTTTGATGCTTCTATGTCTGATTGGATTCCCTGGATTAACTCGCAATTCAATATTCTTTTCTTATTGCTAGCGATGTATCCGTTCTTTTTCCAATTATAAATCCATTCTCTAAAACATTTTAATGAATACTCACTATCAGAGATAATAACCTGGATATCATTAGAACCCATATTTTCTATGGCCTTTCTAATTCCAGTCAATTCTCCAATATTATTAGTTCCATCATCTATTTTACCTGAAAATGCTTTATAATTGTATGTCTTCCCAGAAAACGCGTCATATAGTGCATCGGCAGTTTCGGCTTCTTCATTCAATTTAACAGTACCATAAGATGCTGCCTTTACCCCCTTGGTTGTTGAAGATCCATCACTGTAAAATATGTCACAGTTGTCGCTGTCGATAACGTTTACTACATCAAAAGTATACCTTGCGGTTGTTTGCGGAATCATAAAATAAATACTAGCATAGTTTTTAATATCTTCATCTGTAAGACCAGTGTGAATAGATGTGTGAGCCATGCAATAATTTATAACTTTATTTACGGTATCCTCATTAAGCGGTGAAGATAGAGCCAATGGGATAGCAACATTATTAAAGACACACATTTTTGTATCTTTATTTTTTATTTTTGCCCCATACGCTATATCTTTAAATACTTCATTTGTAAGTGTGTTCTCAAACATAACATTATCTGGAACATAGAAATTACATAAAATATATTTCATATTATCTCCTTTCAAATTAATAGTATATAAAACATAAAAAAATAGAGATTTCTCTCTATTTTTTATATTCTTCAATTTTCATTTTTAATGTCTTGATTAAAGCATAATCTGGTTCATCTAATGCTAATTGTTCATTAATGAGCTTGGCCATTCTTTTAACCATTGGATCATCACTTTCAACGACATATGTGTATTCGCTTTCAGGATGTCTAATGCCTTTTTTGGCTTCTGCTAAGAATTCAGCATCAAATGGATATTCTTCAAAGAGAGCATCGACTTCTTTGATGATATCTTCGCATGATTCTGCTAAGAGATCTAATGATTCTTCTAAACCTTTATAATCTCTTTCAGCTTCTTGCATTTTATCATCAGCTGGAATGGTTTTGAATCTATGAAGTTCATCTTGTTTATGAGAAAGTTTTGCCCATTTCTTTTTAATTTTGAATGCTTTACGTCTATCACGTCTCTTAATGAATAATTCTTCATAATCTTGAGCGTTATCGTCATCAATACCATATTTCTTGGTCATTTCAGCACGTTTGATAGCGATTTTGCCTTCTTTTTCTTGAGCTTTGTTTAATTTCTTACGAGCTTTTTCTAATTTACGTTTTCTACTACGTTGAGCAAAATCTTCTTCTAATTGCATTTGCTTTTCACGTTGTTCTTTAAACATACGCATATTTTCAGCATATTCTTCATTTGTCATAGGTTTTGTACCTCCAGGAACATTATCTTGTCTAGCAGCATCTGTAACCTTATTGAATTTTTCAATCTTGTCTTCGTGCTGTTTAATTTTTTTATCTTGTTGTTCTTGTTGCTTTTGAGCTTCTTCAGCAGCTTGTTGTTCTTCTTGTGCTTGCTTTTCACGAAGCTTTTCAGCTTGTTCTGCTTTTTCATCTTTGAGTTCTGCGGTTTGCTCTGCTGCAGCTTGTTTCAAGTCAGCGTTATCTTCCTTGAACTCCTCTTTATCTTTTTTTAACTTTTTTTGTTCTTGATCTTTAAGAATCTTCATGTTGTCAATCATTTGTTGATTTGATTCTTGTAAATCATTTTCAAATTCTTCAGCAAGTATGCCCATATCGTAATCTGATAATTCATCTTCAGTTAAGATATCTTGAGATTCAAATAATTTAGCTTTTCTTAAATTATTTGCAGCTGTTTCACGATCAATAACTTCTTTTTTATGTAATTTAATATTAACGTCTCTATTTGGACTATCTGGAAACTTTTTTAATGTTTGATAAGATTTACTGGCTTCTGTTGCCTCTTTATTCTTTTTAGCAGAAAGTGTATGTTGTAATGCTTCTTTTGGATCCATCATACCATCTGCACTTTCTTCAGAGCCTTCAAATAGCACATAATCTTCATTTAACTTTTGTAAAAGTTTTTCACTTAATTGGTCGAATTTATCAATTTTCATATTGGTAAACCTCCTGATTTATAATAATTAATTGTTCCAGATAAAAAAAGAAGGAAGAATTATTTTTCTTCCTTCTTTGCGTTTGCTTTCTTGTTTAATTCTGAAATAGCGTTAACCATTTCTTTAGAATACTTAGTCTTTATTTTTAAGTTATTCTTATCGATTGCTGTGACAATTAATTCTTCAATTACAGTCTCTGCAATGAATGCGATTAATGCTTTATCTGAACCAAAATATTTATCGATTAAATATTTCTTATATGATTCAGCTAATGCATCATAAATATCAGCTGTTGTATTTTCATACAATTCAGTAATATCTTTATCACCAAGGAATGCATTTTCTTCACGCATTTGATCTGCGAGAATTTTTAAATTAAACTCTTTAGCGATATTTAATTTACGAGTAATAGTCAATGATAAGAATCCTAAATCAGATTCCCATTTTGTATAATCATAGACTTTTGGTTCTTCTTTTTTCTTTTTACCAAACATATTTACACTCCTTTAAATAACCGTCATTTGTACATCGATTTGATCTGCTCTAACACCGCAGTCTTTACCTAATTTATTGTAATAAATTTCAATATTATTATTTTTAATAAAATCTGAAGACCGCTTCATATCTTTGAAGAATGCTACAGGAACATCTGTATCTGCATATATCTTAATCTTAAGATTCAAAAATCCCATTCTAATAAATTTGTTTATTACTTGAATGAATGATTTACCACAAGCCGCCGCAATAATAACATTTTTTGCATTTTGATAGAACTTATAATATACACCAATACAGTCGAAAATACCTTCAGTAATTACCAAAGTTATTTCATCTTCAAGCATATTAATCGGTGTACGTATATTATAAATTTTACTCTTATCAATATCATTGGTAAGTGGTGTGTTTGAATATCTTACTTTTTGTTCGCCGGTTATATCTCTACAAATAATATATTTATTATCGCTAGAAACAAAACCAATCGCAGACGAGAATATAAATTTTGATTTAGAAACATCAACGGGAATAGTTTTTAAATATGCTGATGGATCACACACACATTTGAATTTTGAATTCAATGTTTCAAGAGTTTCATTTACACCGAATCTATTATTAAAATATTCTAAAGATTTGGCAGTAACTTCATTCAACTCATCTTTATAATTATATTCTACTTGTTTCTTTTTAACATAGACTGTTGTATTTTCCGAAACAGTTTTATTCGCTTCGGCAATATTTAAAACAACATCATTGTTATAGATTTGCAACTTATTAAGAACTTCTTGATTGAGACGACCAGAATATCCACACTTCTGACAATAAAACTTGAATGGTGGTTTTAAATGAATATAGAAGTGAGCGGATGATTTACTTTTCTTAGAATCACCACATTCTGGGCATCTACAATAAAGCTCGGTATATGCAGTATTATGATAGCATGGATGTACTGTAGATTCGATTACTTGTCGTATTTCGTCTACTAAATACTTGCTGTCATCCATACTACACTAAATAACAGAGGTCGACGATTTCTTCAGCAACATTACCAATCTTTGCTGTAGATTCAAAGACATCGTTACCTTTCTCATCAATAAATGATGAACTATAGATTGTTGAAATCATAGCTTGGATGTTTCTTTCAACATCACATTTGAAATCTTTATATTTAGATTCCATAAGTTCTTTATATCGTTTTGATTCTTCAATCTTAGATTTGATCTTAACACCAGTGATAGCTGTTCTATCACGTTGTTTAATACAATTAGATAATAA
>OCVV011318179.1_pt1 | contig 37311 bp, 28 predicted proteins | sample 1539721 | NCBI WGS metagenome assembly OCVV01 (sample SAMN02144230, study PRJEB22623) | gut metagenome | biome: sheep rumen | host: Ovis aries | place: New Zealand | reverse complement strand
TATAAATCTTTTAAAACACTTTTTAATTTATCAGCTAAATATAGATATCTTTTATACTTTTCTTCCTTTTTAAAATGATTATCTCGTAGCTGAATTGGGTTATTATCATAATTTAATTTCTCACCCAAAAATTGTTCACTGGTTAAATCGAATTTTGCCTCTCCAACTACATTATAGCAGTGATAATTTCCATCTGGTCTTAAAATGCCATAAACAGTACCACCAAATATATCTTGAGCCAAGAAGGCTGTAATTGAGCACTGACCTAATGTCATATTTTCCTTACTCCATTTGTCCTGTAATCTTGGGGCGCATGTTTCCTTTGACCAAATATTAGATAATAAATCATATAAATGCATAGGATTTTTGATTTTATTATATTCTTTATTAATTGGTTGTATATTCAAATTACCATTGTTATAAAATTTATAATCTTTCATAATAACTCCTTTAAAAAAGATTGAAGAATCTTTTAAATATCTTCAATCTCTAAATTTCTATAATATAATTCTAATCCTAAAATATGAGCAAAATTAACTAATACATCAATATCTAATGTTTGCCAAATTCTTCCACTTGGGTTAGATACTATATCTGCTCTGATGTAACCAAATACCTTATCATGGGCCTTAATTTGAACCCAGGCAGTTGAATATATACTTTGTTTTTTAAATTCTTTAGCTAATTTATTATTTAAATTATCATCAATACTATTTTTATAAAATAATTTAGTATGTACATTTATATAATTTTCCATTAATTCATCATCTACTGGAGCGAAATCTCTTTTTTTACATATTGGATGATAATAATCGAAATATAATTTATGGTGATCCTCAAGACATAAATGATCAATCATAAATTGACTACCTAGATAATTAATAGCATAAATTATTCCTGTTTTTATATCTTCACTTGATAATTTATTAAATATTAAAGAATGAACATATGTTGAATTAACTACCTTATCTCTTTGAGTCTTTAAATCAATATTTGCATGTTTTTCCTTTAAATAAATAATAAAACAATTTCTACCTTTTGTTTTTCCTCTATATAATGCCTTATCTGCTAATTCAAATAAGCCGTCTATATTAGTTGCATCAAGTGGGAATCTAGCTGAACCCATAGTTACAGTCATAGATATATTATTTAAATCTTTACTTTTTAGCTTTTTTGTACAAAGATTTAAATTATGATATATTTCCCATATCTCATCATAGTCTTGCTTATCTGGTAAGACAATAATAAATTCATCTCCACCAAAACGTCCTACTATACCATCATCACCTAATATTTCTTCAATTCTTCTAGATATTTCATATAAAGCTCTATCACCAACTTGGTGTCCGTAGCCATCATTTACATATTTGAAATTATCTACATCTAAAATACATAAGCTAAATGGTCTATTTTCACTTATTAAAGAATTAATAAAAGAAAATGTAACTTCTCTATTATAAACATGTGTTAGAGAATCTGTACAATCTCTCTTATCATCAAAAAATACATAATCCATATTAAAAACTCCAAAACTAATTATCTATATTAAACAACTCAGCAGCAATCTTCTTACCTGACTCAGTTCTAAATACCTTATCAAATGAATATAAGATATTATCTTTTGGAAGGTTATCCTCGTAGTAATTTGTTAACAAATCTGCCTCAACCACTATTTGGAAATCAATACCATCTATCACATCAAATGTGTGGTGATGACCAACGATGTAGCATACACGCTCAATTACTGGTTCACTAAAGCCTAGAGCGGTTAGCATTTTTCTTGCCTCATCTGGTCCTTCCTTTTCCTGTAGCTTTCCAATTGATGAATTATATTTAGCTTCAGCGTTTTTTATGCCAATATCATGAATATAAGCTGCAGTTTCAATTATAAATTGTGTATCCTTATCTATATATTCTTCTTCAGCTATTAATTTTGCGTAGGCATGAACCTTCACAAAATGATTAATTCTTTTAGGGTCATTACGATAATATTTCATCATTTCAAACACTAAATTGTTGAGTAGTGACATAAATACACCTCCATTCATCATTATTTTGGCAAATAATTAGTTTTTAATTAAAAACCAATAATTTATCTATATTAAAATTAAAAATACAGCATAACCTTATATTTATTATATCACAATACTTCCGCAAATAAAGAAAAAACTAATAAGCTTGAATTATAGATTCAAAAATATTAGTTTTTAACGCTTTTTAAGATATAATAGCCTCTATCTCTATTTACAATTTCACAATTACCAAATAAAGAAATTAGCTTTTCTTTTGATGAAGGTGCACCCTGCTTCTTTTGTATAACAACCCAAAGCTCACCATTTGTAGTTAGTCTTTCGTATGCTCCCTCATATATTTTAAATACAACATCCTTTCCGGCTCTAATTGGTGGATTTGTAATAACTGATGAGAAAATCAATTCAGATGGTAAATTATCAAATAAATTTGAATGATAAGCAACTGAATTAGCCTTATTCTCCTCAATATTCTTTAATATTAAATTATATGCTCTTTCGTTAATTTCACACATGTGAGTTTCTTTATTATATAACTTAGATACAACTATTCCTATAGGACCATATCCAGCTCCCATATCTAATATAGGTAAATCTATATTATTAGGTGTAAAGGCCTTTAGCATTGCGAAAGTACCATAATCTATATATTCTTTAGAAAATACGCCATTATCTGTATGAAATTTAAAAGAATGATCCTTGAAATTAAATATAAATTCACTAGGATTAGATTCTATATCATCTTGTTTTTCTGAATAATAATGCGCCATAGTAAAACCTCAAGCTTAAGTATTATATTATTTATTATACTCTACTTTTATTCTTTTTAATAAAAAATAATTAAGCTTTATATAAAAATAAAAGCCACTATGAAAAGTGGCTTCTTCTTTAAATAATATTAATTACTTAACTTCAACAGTTGCGCCAGCAGCTTCTAACTTAGCCTTTAATTCATCAGCTTCAGCCTTAGAAATTTTCTCTTTTACTGGTTTTGGTGCATTGTCAACTAAGTCCTTAGCTTCCTTTAAGCCTAAGCCAGTTACTTCCTTAACAACTTTGATAACACCAAGCTTTGCAGCACCAGCGTTTGCAAGAATTACATCGAATTCAGTCTTTTCAGCAGCAGCTTCACCAGCACCAGCAGCAGCAGGAGCTGCAGCTACAGCAGTTGGGTCGATACCGAATTCTTCCTTCATTGCGTCTACTAATTCCTTGATTTCAAGGATTGTCATTTCTTTTAATGATTCAATAAATACTTCTTTAGTTAATTTAGCCATTTTAATCTTTCCTCCAATTTATAATCTATTATTTTAATTAGGCTTCTTGTCCTTTTTCTACTAACATATTTAAACCAATTGCTAATTGAGATACTGTACCTAACATACCTGCAGCTAATTGAGTTAATAATGTCTCGTATGATGGTAGTGTTGATAGCTTCTTTAAATCATCGAATGAATAAATGTCACCATCTACAACACCCTTGATAATTTCTACTTTTGAATTTTCAGCCTTTGCAGCCTTGAATAAAACCTTAGCTGGAGCTACAGCATCTTTTGAGAATGCTACAGCTACTGGACCAACAAATGCATCAGCGAAATCATCATATCCGCATTCTTTAGCAGCACGTCTTGAAATATTATTCTTAATTACAGATATTTCGCCGCCTTGAGAACGCATTTCTCTACGAAGTGATTGGAATTGTTCAACTGTAAGTCCTTGATATTTGAATACAACGACTGATGCAGCATTTTTAATTCTTTCAACTACTTCTTTTACTTCTTGTTGCTTTTGTGCAATGCTTTCTTTCATCTTGACACCTCCGTTAAGTTTTTGAAATGAAAAATCTTCTTCTACCAAGGTAAAAGAAGATTTAATAATCATTTTTCCCTCGGTAGGAGATTAAGGGTTTAAAACCCGCCTACTGTCTTCGGCTTATTAATATTACTTATTGTTGATTGTATTATGATCAACTTTGATACCAGGACCCATAGTAGATGCTACAGAAACATTCTTAATATAAGTTCCTTTAATAGTTGAAGGACGAGCCTTAACTAATGTATCATATACAACTTGTAAGTTTTCTTTTAGCTTTTCAGCACCGAATGAAACCTTACCAATTGTCATTTGAATGTTACCAACCTTGTCTGGACGGTATTCAACCTTACCAGCTTTGATTTCTTTTACTGCTTTAGCAACATCCATTGTTACTGTACCAGTCTTAGGGTTTGGCATTAAGCCCTTAGGTCCTAGAACACGTCCTAATTTACCTAATTGACCCATCATATCTGGTGTAGCAACGATAACGTCAAATTCGAACCAGCCTTGATTGATCTTATTGATCATATCAGCTTCGCCAACAAAATCAGCACCAGCTTCAGTTGCTTCTTGTGCCTTAGCACCACGAGCGATTACTAAAACCTTTCTTGTTTTACCAGTACCATTAGGTAATACAATGGCACCACGAAGGTTTTGCTCAGCTTTACGTGGATCGATATTAAGACGGAATGCAACATCAACAGATGCATCGAACTTAGCTACTGAAGTTTTGCAAGCTAAATCTAATGCTTCTAATGCTGAATAGCTCTTGTTAGCTTCTACAAGCTTAGCTGCTTCAACGTACTTCTTTCCTCTCTTCATAATTATCCTCCTAAAATGTGGTCAAGCGGGAATTCCTCCCACAAGTTTTAGGCTGTTATATAACAACCAAAATTAATCTTCGACAACGATACCCATGTTTTTTGCAGTACCACAAATAATATTTGTAGCAGCTTCGATGTCATTTGCATTTAAATCTGGCATCTTCATTTCTGCAATCTTTCTAGCTTGATCTCTAGTGATCTTTGCAACAGTATGTTTCTTTGAATTTTCAGAACCCTTCTGAATACCTGCGGCCTTTAATAATAAATCAGCTGCTGGTGGAGTCTTTACAACGAATGTAAATGAACGATCCTCATAAACTGAGATAATAACTGGTAAAGTATAACCCATCTTATCCTTTGTTGCGTCATTGAACTGTGAACAAAAGCCAGGAATATTAACGCCTGCTTGTCCTAGTGCTGGACCTACTGGTGGAGCTGGATTAGCTTTGCCGGCTGCGATTTGTAATTTTACTACTTTTACAACTTTCTTAGCCATAATCATTTCCTCCTTCTTTCAATGATGTGGTCTAACAGATTTTTAAACTCTAAAAATCCTCCCACTCCGTGTGTATTTGCATACACGTGCTTATACATTATAACAAATGACTTTATGCAAGTCAAATAAATATTTAATTTTTTTTACAATTTTTATATATTTTATATATAAGAAAAAAAGAAGGTTTGAAACCTTCTAATTTTACACCTTTTTAAGTTTAACTTTACCTGTTAATGTCTTTGAGAATCTAGCTGCAGCGTCTTTTGCATCCTCATTTCCATTTTGGGCAGATAGACGATACCATGTAAATGCTGAATCAAGGTCAATTTGGGATACACCAATACCCCTTTCCAAACAATCGCCTAATCTAAACATTGCATATGCATCACCAAGCTCTGCGGCTTTTGTCCACCAGTTCTTTGCAGTAACTAGGTCTCTTTCAATTTGGTTATCAGATGGATCTGTTAGATTTTCAGCTAAGTGAATCATCGCATCAACATTACCACCTGTCGCAGCCTTTGTCCACCATTCGATTGCTAGTAGGTCGTTCTTAACAATACCATCACCTAAGTGGTAACATTCAGCTAAGGCATTTTGAGCAGTTGGATTTCCACTCTTGGCAGCCTTATCATATAAATCAATTGCACGCTTCATATCAAGTCTTACACCTTCACCTAAAGCGTATCTCTTACCTAATTTAAATTGAGCATTGGCATTTCCATTATTAGAAGCTTCCTCATAATAGTGGATTGCTAGAGGAATTGATTGTAATGTGCCTTTACCTTCTGCATAACAATCGGCAATTCTTTCTTGGCAATATGGATCACCATTTTCAGCACCAGCTAGGAATAATGTTGCGGCACCCTTTTGCTTACCTAGCATTTCATAACAAATACCAGCTTCTCTTTGGGCATCAACTATACCAGCCTTTGCTGCATGGACTAACCACTGGGCAGCTCTTGGAATATCCTTAGAAATACCTTCACCCTTTTCATAAGCTAATCCTAAATAATATTGGCTTAGTGGATGAGCATATTTTGCTGCTTCAGTGAACCAGGCAACTGCTTGAACTGAATCTTGTCCAATTCCTTTACCTTCTAGATAGCATAAGCCAACCATATAAGATGCTTCAGAAACCTTATTAGTTGCGGCAGTCATATATAACTGGAACGCTCTTTTTATATCCTTATTTACACCTTTTCCATAATACAATAAATCAGCCATGTAATAACATGCTGAATAATTCAATTGGTCGTTTTTTACAACCATTTCGAAAAGAGGTGCACATTCTTTAAATTTTTCTTCTGTATATAATTCTACAGCTCTTTTATATACACCTTTGTACTGATTAATGACATATTCTGGCATATTTTTACCTCCAGTAATGTTTTCTATAATAATATTTTACATTAATTAAACTTTCAATACAAGAAATAAAGATTTGAAATAATTCATATATTCATACTATAATATGGAAAAGGGGTATTGATTATGACAAAAATATTTTTATTTTTTAAAAGAATATCAATATTATTATTAATAATGATTAGTGTAATCATTCTTTCGTCATGTCAAAACAAAAAAGGTACTAAATTCTATTTTGCTAGCTATAAAACTGCAGCCAAGGTTCCTTATCAAATATTTTATGATGAAAAATACTTTGATAACCCAGCAAGTGAATATAATCCTTCACTAGCTTCTGCTACTGCATGCTTAGCTTTAGCTGGATTCTCATCTACTCCAAATTCCGATTTTGAAAATTCAGATAGAAACATAAAATATTTCTTTAATAAATTAGGATTTACAAATTATTTGGCAAATGAATATGGTATATCAAAACCAACTGATTCATCATTTGGTGTATATATAGCATCTAAAGAATTAGATGACTACACTCTAATTGGAATCGCAGTTAGAGGGGCAGGATATTTATCAGAATGGTCAAGTAATTTCAATATTGGAAATAATACTGAATTTGCTGAAGGCTTTTATACAGCATCTGAGATATATTTAAATTTCTTAAAGGAATATATTAATAATAAAAATATTACAGGAAAAATAAAAATATGGACTGGTGGTTATTCAAGAGGTGGTGCGGCAGTCAATCTTGCGGCAGGAAGACTTGATGATGGACTTGTTGAAGGTAAAAATATATTGTCCGATAAGGTAACATATACTAAAGATGATATATATGCATATTCATATGAAGCACCTGCAGGAAAGCTAATCAATGGTGATACAAATGAAATATTTGAAAAAGGTATAAACTATTCAAATATATATACAATAATAAATCTAAACGACCCTGTACCTTTCGTTGCACCAAGAAATTATAATTTTATAAGATATGGTACAGATTTATTTCTTCCTGATATAATTACTGATTTAGATTACGAAATACAAATAAAACAAGTTAAAAAGAGAATGAATTCTCTATCTAACTCTAAAACAATTGGTTCTTATTCTATCGATACATTTAAAGATGAATCAACAATTCAATTTTTAAATAAAATAAATTCAAATTATACAAATATGACACCACATATATTTATAAGTGAGTTGATAGATGAAATATGTCTTATTCTTGGTAATAAACAAACATATGTAGATTATTTAGAACCACATATTAGAGAATTATTTAAATTCATTTATTCTAATTTAAAGCCAAAGGAATCAATAATTAATCTAGGTATAAATTTAGGTAAGAGTATCTTATTAAGAGATGAAAATGAGGTTGTTCTATATGATATGTTACATAACCATGATAAATTAGTTACTGATTTAGAGCCTTTAGTTTATACTGCATTACAAAAAGTAAATTTAAATCTAACACTAAATGATGCAGCTTTCTTAACTAAAAAACTAATTAAATTATTCTCTGACATATTATTTGCAGAAAACGGATTTACAATAATAAGAGCCCTAATAAATCTTGATAATGTCAAAATATTAGGAAGTGCTCATATACCAGAATTGTTATTATCACATATTACTTCTTTAGATCCAAATTATTCAAATAATAATTTAAAGATTAAAGATTCATACAATAAGCTATATATTGAGTCATTTGAAGATTTCAAATTATATATTAATAATGAAGAATATGTAAGTGTTAATGATCAAATTGTCTCATCTAAATTAGTTTGTAAGAAAATAAGCAATGGATATTTAGTATTATTACCAAATGATGCTAAATTTGAAATTAAATCTAACAATAATATAAGTTATAGCTTATATAACCACAACAATAAGTATTTAAATGATGTATTAATCGAAACAAAAACAATTTAAGGGATTGCCTATGGACGAAAATAAAGATTATGTTTTATCTGAAAATTTAATAGAATATGATCCTTCAAATTTCAATACAAGTACTGAAGATGAAGATATTTCATATAATTATTTTCTATATAAGAAAAGATTAGAACATAATCTTAGTATTAGGAAATTCGCTAAATTATTGAAAATATCTAAATTCAGATATAAGTTAATTGAAAATGGTTATATAAAACCATCTAAAAAGGATATCAAAAAAATAAATGATTATTTTAATATAGATTTCAATTATTATTTAGAATCAATTAGAAGCTATCCAACAGAGCTTGATAATAAAAAATATTTAAAGATTACTAATTTCTTATATCATATATTTAATTATAAAAAGACTAGAATAACTCTATTAGTTATTACTCTACTTTCACTAATATCATTTATTGTTTCTTTTGCTATAGTAAATCATTATGATAGCTCTAGGATAAGAGCTTATGAGCCTAAAGTAAAAGAATTTAATGATGCTTTAATTGAAAAAGGTGATGTTTCATTCTCGTTGTTTGATTTTACTTACCCGGAGATATCTAAAAATATCGATATGGAAGGCGAAAGCGAAAGGTCTGTAATAATTTCAAGTAAATATAATAGCTCGTTATTAGCAATAGATTTTGAAACGATAATTTGGTATGGTAATTATAGATTTATTTTATCGTATGAAGAAATAACTAATGGAATAATTCACTGGGATGTAGATCAATTAGAATATGATAGATTCGTATCATACGGATATGAAGTAACCGAATTAAATGGTACTTTCTATGTGCCTGAGGCTTCTAATGCTGGAAGTAAAGTATTACTCGAATTATTAAATGGATATGAATTTGATATATATGAGGATTTTGATACATTAATAAAAGAAAAATTAGATTTAAATTACACATTCACTGAAATAACTTCTTCTATTTCTGAAACACAAAAAATAATTTCTACATGGGAAATACCGTTATTATTAATAACAGCATTTTCGTTGATTACATTCTTATTCTTCTTCTTTGTTTTCTGTTATGCATCTATATATAGAAAAAATAAGGATGAAAGAATTATATTCAATCATAGTGATGAATTATTTGGAATTAGATATGAAAATAAGCCAGTTAAAAAGGATATGAGATTCTTCCCATTTATTCCTGAAACACTGATTAGAATATTAGGTATTATCCTAGTTATTATAGGATCTGGTAGACTGATTATTTATGCCCAAATAGCATATTCCTATTCAGATGCTAATATAGTTCAAGCTAATAGCTACTATTCAATTCAGCTAATTGGTATGTTTATCATATTCTTCCTTAACTTCGATATCTATATGGATGATACAAGATTATTTAGAAATCTTTTATTATATCCTATGGCATTCTTTATGATTTATTTGGTAGAAGCCGGTTTAATGAATTCTATTATGGCTGAAAAATCAATTCTATCCTTATCATTAGCTAGGGTTACACTTCCTAATCCATTCTCCTCAGCTACATGTTATTTCTTATTGATGTTCTTCTTATTCTTTACACCAAATTATATTAAATCTAAAAAGAAGCTAATTATATTTAGATCATTAGCAATAATTCCAATATTATTTATTATAGTATCATTTATATTAGGTAACCTTGATACATTATTTAATTACAAATATGATGGTTATTGGTTTAAATATTTCTTTAGAGGAGATAGATTTTCTATTTCCTTATTAGCAATTAGCTATCTAGTATCGCTTTTCTTCCTGAGACTTTTCTACAAGAAAAAATACGGTGAGAAAAATGCATTCAAACTATTTATGGGTAATAAATATTTGTTTATCAAAAACATATTGGCATGTGGATTAGTTACAATTATTTGGATATTTGAATTAATATTCGCCAAAAATGATTTAATGAATAAATTAGGAATAGGATTAAATACACATTTGATAATATTAGTTCCTATACTACTTCTATATCATCCACATAAAAATGCAAGAAATACAAAAGTAGATGTGACACTGATTACAATATATATTGCGTTACTAACAATCATATATCTCGCAACAGGTGTTACAGCTCTCATATCATTTGGATCATAAAAAAATATGCAACCGCTTGGGTTGCATATTATTTTTTTAGTCTATATCTGAGCTTTCTTCACTAGAAATAGCGAAATCAGCATCGAAGTCTGTTTGCTCATCAACACCATCATTGATTAAATCTAAATAGCTTTCGCCAGATTCTTCATCTCTAGCCTCATTAACAGCCTTAGCATAGATTGATTCTTCTTCAGGTGCATGTTCACACTCGAATGTATCCTCTTCTAGAATACCAGTACCAGCAGGGATTAAACCACCGATAATAGTATTTTCCTTTAAGCCTTGTAATGAGTCTGATTTAGATTGAATTGCAGCTTGAGTTAATACTCTAGTTGTCTCTTGGAATGATGAAGCACTTAAGAATGAATCAGAAGCTAAGGCAGCCTTAGTAATACCTAATAATAATTGCTTAGCAACTGGAAGTCTACCACCATTTCTTAATACCTTGTTAACTGCCTTTTGGAAGTCAGTAACTGATACATCATGACCAGGAAGTAAATCAGTATCACCTTCGGCAATAACTGTTACCTTTCTCATCATTTGACGAACGATAATTTCGATGTGCTTATCAGAAATTTCAACCTCTTGAGAACGATATACCTTTTGAACTTCTTCAACGATATATTTTTCAACTGCTTCAGCATCAAGAATCTTGATAAGCTCCTTTGGATGGATAGAACCCTTCATTAGCTTAGCACCACGCTTGATTTCATCACCTTGTGATACTAATAATTCAGAAGTTGCATCAACTGTATATGATTCTTCTTCACCAGTTTCTTCGTTAGATACTGTGATTAATTTACCAGCTCTTGTGTTAGTGATTGATTTAATCTTACCATCAATCTCAGAAATTGTAGCCTTTCCTTTTGGCTTACGAGCTTCGAAAAGCTCCTGAACTCTCGGAAGACCTTGTGTGATATCGCCACCGGCAACACCACCGTTATGGAATGTACGCATTGTTAACTGTGTACCTGGCTCACCAATTGATTGAGCAGCGATTGTACCAACTGCTTCACCAACTTCAACAATCATATTTGTTGCAAGGTTTCTACCATAACACTTCATACATACGCCTGTCTTTGCAGCACATGTAAGGTTAGAACGAATACAAATTCTATTGATACCTGCATTCTTAATTTCATCTGCGATATCTTCAGTGATTAATTCATTTCTCTTAACAATGATTTCACCAGTTGTAGGATTTACGATATCCTTAGCTGCGAAACGTCCAATTGCTCTAACATAAGCTTGAACGATAACCTTTGGCTTACCACCCTCAAGGTTGTTTTCATCTAGAATATCTTCAACATAGAAGCCTTTTTCAGTACCACAGTCTTCAGTTGAAATAACAACGTTTTGTGATACATCGACAAGACGACGAGTTAAGTAACCAGATTCTGCTGTCTTTAAGGCAGTATCTGTAGAACCTTTACGAGCACCATGTGTAGAAATGAAGAATTCAGCTACTGATAGACCTTCACGGAAGTTAGCCTTAACTGGAACTTCAATTGTTTCACCGGCTGTATTAGCCATCAAACCACGCATACCTGCTAACTGTGCAAAGTTAGATGCAGATCCACGTGAACCTGAGTCAGCCATCATGAAGATAGCGTTGTTCTTTTGCTTAGATAATTCTTCCCATAGACCCTTTTGGATTTCAGAACGAGCATCTGTCCATTCTTTTTCTACTAGTTTCTTACGGTCTTTTTCAGAAATAACACCTAACTCATAGAATGATGTAATTTCAGAAATCTTCTTTTCAGCTTGGTTGATACGTACTTCCTTACCCTTGTAATCAAGAACGTCAGCCATAGAAATTGTTAAACCAGAAATAGTTGAATACTTATAACCTAAATCCTTAATTCTATCAAGCATCTTAGAAGTTTCAGTGATTTGGAATCTCTTGAATACTTGAGCAATGATCTTAGCGATGAATTTCTTCTTGAATGGAGTTACTTCAGCATGAGCGAATAATTCATTCATTGAAGCTTCATAGCCCTTCTTAGGATCTAAGAAATACTTAGCTGGTGTAGCCTTTGTAAGGTTTTCATCAGTTGGTTCATTTAAATATGGGAATTCAACTGGAAGGATTTTGTTGAAAATCATCTTACCAATTGTAGTGAATAAGTATTTTGAAGGTAATTCTTGATCAGCAAACTTATGTGCTGGTAAATAAGAAATATCAACGAAAATACGTGTATGTAATGTAATAGCACCATTCTTATAAGCCATATAAGCTTCATCGAAGTCCTTATAGAAATGACCTTCGTTTGGCTCGCCAGCTCTTTCAAGTGATAGATAATAGTTACCTAAGATCATATCCTGAGATGGAGTAACAACTGGTTTACCATCTCTTGGGTTAAGAATGTTGTTAGATGCTAGCATTAATAATCTAGCTTCTGCTTGAGCCTCTAAAGATAGAGGAACGTGAATAGCCATTTGGTCACCATCGAAGTCAGCGTTGAATGGTGTACAAACTAATGGGTGAAGACGAATAGCCTTACCTTCAATTAGAATTGGCTCGAATGCTTGGATACCAAGTCTGTGTAGTGTAGGGGCACGGTTTAATAAAACTGGATGCTCTTTAACTACTGATTCAAGGATATTCCATACTGAATCATCTTGGCTATCAATCATTCTATTAGCAACAGCAATTGTAATCTTCTCTTTACTCTTGTCTGTGTTTCTCTTAGTTAATTCTCTTAATACGAATGGCTTGAATAGAGTTAACGCCATTTCCTTTGGAATACCGCATTGGTACATCTTTAAGAATGGACCAACAACGATAACTGAACGTCCTGAATAGTCAACACGCTTACCAAGTAAGTTTTGACGGAAACGTCCTTGCTTACCTCTTAACATATCAGATAAGCTCTTTAGCTTGTGAGCCTTATCAACTCCAGCCTTCTTACCATGCTTAGCATTATCAATTAAAGCATCAACTGCTTCTTGAAGCATACGCTTTTCATTCTTAATGATTAGGTAAGGTGCATTTTGCTCCTTTTGCTTCTTTAAACGATTATTACGGTTTAAAATACGACGATATAAATCATTTAAGTCAGTTGTAGCGAAACGACCACCTTCAAGTTGAACCATTGGTCTTAGGTTAGGTGGAATAACTGGTAATACATCTAAAATCATCCACTCTGGCTTGTTATCAGAACGTAAGAATGATTCAACAATTTCAAGTCTCTTGATTGCCTTATCACGCTTTGGTTTTGATTTAGTACCTAATTTCTTTCTTAAAGCAATTCTTTCAGCTTCAAGATCGATACCCTCTAATAGCTTCTTAATAGCTTCAGCACCTGTTAAAGCAACGAATTGCTTTGGATGTTGCTCACTTAATTGGGCATATGTAGCTTCGTTTAATACTTGTTTTTTCTTTAAACCTAGGTTTTTACCTGGATCAATTACGATATAGCTTGCTAAATATACGATTTCCTCAACATCCTTAGTCTTTAAGTCTAATAATGTTGCTAAAGGAGATGGTGTATTCTTTAAGAACCAAGTATGAACAACTGGGGCAGCAAGCTTAATGTGACCCATTCTTTCACGACGAACCTTAGATTCAGTGATTTCAACACCACACTTTTCGCACACTTTACCCTTATCAGTTGATTTTCTTGATTTACCACAAGCACATTGATAATCCTTTGAAGGTCCGAAAATCTTTTCACAGAATAATCCATCTGGTTCTGGTTTTAATGTACGATAGTTAATAGTTTCATGCTTTAAAACCTCACCATGTGACCAAGAAAGAATTTCTTCAGGAGAAGCTAAACCAATTTTAATATACTTATATTGTTTACTCATTTAAATCTCCTCCTATTCTTCATCCTCAGATTCAGGGCTCTGAGTTAAACTATAGCTTGTTCTATTTGAAACAACGTCTTTAATCTTGAAGTCAACAATTGAACGGTTAACCTCGTTCTCGCCAGCTTCATTGATTAATTCAACGTGCATACCTAAAGATTGTAATTCACGAGTTAATACTCTGAATGACTCAGGAATTGATGATTCAGGAATTGGTCTACCATCAACGATTGCATCGAATGTTCTATCACGTGCAACTAAGTCATCTGATTTAACAGTCATCATTTCTCTTAATGTGTGGGCAGCACCATATGCTTGAAGTGCCCAAACTTCCATTTCACCGAAACGTTGACCACCGTTTTGAGCCTTACCACCCATTGGTTGTTGAGTTACTAATGTGTATTTACCAACATTTCTTGCATGTAACTTATCATCAACCATGTGGCTTAACTTAACGAAATACATGATACCAACTGAAATCTTATTTTCAAATGGTTCACCACTTCTACCATCATAAAGAACCTCTTTACCATCAACTGGCATACCAGCTTCCTTCATGATGTCTTCAATATCTTCAATTGTAGCACCATCAAATACTGGTGTTGCAACCTTAACGCCTAATTTCTTAGCGGCCATACCTAAATGTAATTCAAGTACTTGACCGATGTTCATACGAGATGGAACGCCTTGTGGGTTTAACATGATGTCAATTGGATGACCATCTGCTGTATATGGCATATCCTCAACTGGTAGGATATTAGAAATAACACCCTTGTTACCATGACGACCAGCCATCTTATCACCAACTTGGATCTTTCTCTTTTGAACGATAAATACTCTAACTACCTCTAATACACCTGGAGCAGTTTCATCACCATTAGCCTTAGAGAAGTGTTGAACAGATTGAACAACTCCTCCTCCACCATGAGGAACACGTAAAGATGAATCTCTTACATCACGGCTCTTCTCACCGAAGATTGCTAATAATAATCTTTCTTCTGGTGTTGGATCAGTTTGACCCTTTGGAGTAGTCTTACCAACTAGGATATCTCCTTCTTTTACTTCAGAACCAGGAATGATAATACCATTTGCATCTAGATTCTTTCTAGCTTCTGGCTTAACATTTGGAACTTCGTTAGTAAACTCTTCAGGTCCTAGCTTAGTTTCTCTTGCTTCAATTTCAAATTCATCAATATGTAAAGATGTATAAACATCATCATATACCATCTTTTCAGACATGATTACGGCATCCTCGAAGTTATATCCTTCCCATGTCATGAATGCGATTCTAACGTTTCTACCAAGAGCTAATTCACCATTCTTCATTGATTGACCATCAGCGATTACATCACCTGCATCAACTCTTTCACCTGGCTTAACAATTGGTCTTTGCATAATTGCAGTTGCAGAGTTAGAACGTAAGAATTGGTATAAGTCATAACGTCTAATACTTCCGTTATCTTCTTTAATTAAAATCTTCTTAGCATCAACATATTCAACGATACCAGATTGAATAGCGATTAATGCTGAACCAGAATCCTTGGCAGCTCTATATTCCATACCAGTACCAACGATTGGAGATTCTGGGTTGATAATAGGTACTGCTTGACGTTGCATGTTTGCACCCATTAGCGCACGAGTGGCATCATCATGCTCTAGGAATGGAACGCAGGCAGCGGCTACTGATACTACTTGCTTTGGTGATACGTCCATGAAATTAACTGTTGAAGAATCAACAATTACAGTTTCACCATTGCTTCTTGCAATAACCTTTTCATCAACGAAATGATAATTTTCATCTAGCTTTGAGTTGGCAGCGGCAATAATTTGTCCTTCCTCATCATCAGCTGATAAATATCTAATGTCATTAGGATCAACAGTGTTAACACCATTTGCATCCTTCTTAACTACGAAATAAGGTACTTCAATAAATCCGTACTCATTAACCTTTGCATAGGTCGCTAAAGATGTAATAAGACCGATAGATGGACCTTCTGGTGTCTCAATTGGACACATTCTACCATAGTGAGAATTGTGAACGTCACGAACCTCAACGCCGGCACGGTCTCTAGCGATACCACCAGTACCTAATGCTGAAATACGTCTCTTTTGAGTGATTTCTGCAAGTGGGTTGATTTGATCCATGAATTGAGATAATTGAGATGAACCGAAGAATTCCTTTAAAGATGAAGTTAATGGCTTAATATTGATAAGGTTTTGAGGAGTAGCCTTATCAACTTCAACAGTTGACATACGATCCTCAATATTCTTCTTTAACTTAGCCATACCAATTCTGAATTGGTTCTTTAATAATTCACCGATTAATCTTAAACGTCTATTTCCTAAGTGGTCGATATCATCAATTGAACCAACACCATGATATAAATTCATGAAATATCCTACAGATGCAATGATATCTGACATTGTAACATGTAATACAGTTTCAGAATGATTGTTACCAATAATCTTAACTTCTTCTGATTCTGTACCCTTTTGTACATTAACATAAAGGATTTCACATTCTGGATTGTCACATAAGAATTCATGTAAGTCGATTTCCTCACGGAATGCTTCACGAGCCTTATCTAGCTTGTTGTAAACTTCGCCTTCAACCTTTTCACCAGCCTTAGCGATAACTGTACCAGCTTCGATAACTAATTCACCAGTTTCAGCATCGAATACATCCTTATTTGCAACTACATCTCTAGATAATGTAAATCCCTTTGCTCTATTTAATACGTCTAGCTTAATATTGTATTTATAACGACCTACTGTTTGTAAATCGTATTTATTTTCATCAAATAATCTTGAAGATATATATTCCTTAGCGCCATCAACTGGAACTTGTTCACCTTGACGTAATTTGCTATATGTATCAACGATTGCGTCCTCAGAATTTGTATTAGGATCCTTTTCTAAAGTTGCTCTTAATTGTACGCTATCTCCAAATAAGTTGATAATTTCTTCATTTGTTGAAATACCGTATGCTCTTAAAACTGTAGTTAAAAGAATCTTTTTAGAACGGTCAATCTTACCATACCAAATATCTCTAGAGCCTGCTTCATACTCTAACCAAGCTCCACGTGTAGGCATTACTGTACCACCGAATTTGATATCGCCAGTTTTCTTGTCAATTTCCTTAGTGAAATATACACCTGAAGAACGAATGATCTGAGAAATGATAACACGCTCAGCACCATTGATTACGAATGTTCCAACAGGAGTCATGTAAGGAATGTCACCCATAAATAATTCTCTTTTTACTTGAATACCAGTTTCTGTGTTTTCAAGAATAACATCAACCTTTAAAGGACGTGCATAATTTGTTCTTCTTAGCTTAGATTGAACAACATCATGTTTTGCATCCTCAAAATGGTAGTCAGAGAAGTAAAGCTTTAAATCGCCGTTAAATGAAGTAATAGGAGAGATATCTTCGAATACTTCTTTTAAACCTTGCTCAACAAACCAATCGAAAGACTTTGTTTGAATTTCGATTAATCCTGGTAATTCTACGTCAGTACGAATCTTAGAATAATTACGTCTTACTGATTTCTTACCATAATTAACTGTCTTGTAATTCATAAAGATTTTTTTCCTTCTTTCTAATTTTTTAAACTGTCATTGACTTCTTAGCATAGCTAAAAGGTTGTTTCGACCTCTTTTATGGATGACCACAAATATATTAACACTGTAATTATAACTTACAGTTATATCCAAAAATTAACTAATAATAGCCATTATAGGCATTTTACTATTATATTGCAACAATTCAAAAAAATCAAGAAAAAATTATAAAAATTATTATATAAAAATTAAAAAGCCGGGATTTTTCCGGCTTTAGAATTACATTCCTAATACTTTTTTAATGAATGTGATAATTTCTTGATTTGTTGCATTTTGGAAGAAATACTTCTTAAATGTATCTCTATCAATTGTTTCTAATAAGAAATCTTTATCGATTTCCTTTAGTATTTCAATCATTGGTCTATGAGTGATTTCCTTTATTCCATCAAGAATCTTCTTGTTTCTTTGCTCAGGTACTACTCTTTCCTTTGGATATCCTCCACCAAATGGTGCCTTGAATAGGTTCTCATAAACATTTTCAAGGTTTAATTCAGCACCCCAGCCAAAGCCCTTTGCATATGGCATAGAAATTGCGTTACCATCATTGATTTGACCAAATAAATATGCATCTGATGGTTCAACAACTAAACCACATAACATTTTAGGGAATGAGTTTAAAGCTAACATAGCTCCTGCACCAGTTCCACATCCTGTTACGATAAAATCAGCTGCACCTGAATTGATTAATATTGCGGCTAATAAACCATTTTGTACATAAGTTAATGGCTTATCTTCTGCATTTAACATACCATAGTTATCTACAGTATGACCATATTTCTTTGCAACCTTGTTTAAAGTGTTGTAAATAATTTCATTTTTTGCTGCTTGTGAATTTTCATTAATTAAAGCTATTCTCATAATTTCTCCTTCTATTTAAATAAATTGTCTATTTCCATTTTAGCATTATTCAAAATATTATCAATATTATTGCCATAAATATCTAAACCTTCTGCCTTAATATAGCTAATATCTTTAGCTTCATAGAATGTATTAAATAATGCTTTTACGTATCCAAAGCCATAATCATCATTTATTATATAGCCACCTGCGGTAGTGATATAATAAACCTTTTTAATGTGGCATAGACTTATTGGTTTACCATTATCATTATAACCAAATGTTAAACCACCAATATTGATAAGCTCAAAATATATTTTTAATAATGAAGAAAATGATAAATCCCAATATGGTGATGATATTACTACAATATCAGAATTTTTAAAATCATTGGCATATTTAAACATTTCATCATTATATTTTTTGTCTTCTCTTAATTTGTCGCGTTTTTTTAATAATACTGAATTAATTGGTTTAATATCCTCTTTATCAAGATTTACTTCTTTTATATCTCCATTAAGCTTTTCTAATAAATATTTAGCTAATTGATTGGTTCTTGATTCTTCTCTTACACATGAATTTATAAATAATATTTTATCCATAATGTCCTTAAAAAATTATATGGGACGATTTCTCGACCCATATAATAATTAATTATTCAGCTTTACCTACAGAACCAAACATTTCCATTTTAATCTTAACGATTTGTTTAATAGCTTCTGTACCTGGAGCAAGTAATTTTCTTGGGTCAAATCCTTTGCCTTCTAAATCCTTACCAGCTTCAATATACTTTCTAGTAGCTTCTTGGAAATATAATTGACATTCAGTATTAACGTTAATCTTACATACACCTAAAGAGATTGCTTTCTTAATCATATCCTCAGGAATACCTGTACCACCATGTAATACTAGTGGAATATCTCCAACCTTAGCCTTGATAGCCTTTAAAGCATCAAAGTCAAGACCTTGCCAGTTTGCAGGATATTTACCATGAATGTTACCAATACCAGCAGCTAGCATATCAATACCAGTTTCCTTTAATACTAAGCACTCTTCTGGATCAGCAACTTCACCACGTCCGATAACGCCGTCTTCTTCTCCACCGATTGTACCAACTTCAGCTTCAACTGTTGCACCTAAAAAATGTGCTTTAGCAACGATATCACGTGTCTTAGCTAAGTTTTCTTCTAATTCATAGTGAGAACCATCAAACATTACTGATGAATAACCAGCTAATAATGCTTTTTGTGCTCCCTCGTATGTACCATGGTCTAGATGTAGAGCAACTGGTACAGTAATGTTCATAGACTTAATCATAGCCTTTACCATATCAGCAACTACATTGTAGCCTGTCATATATTTATTTGCTCCCTCTGAAACACCAAGCATAACTGGTGATTTTAATTCTTGAGCAGTTTGTAGAATTGCTTTTGTCCATTCAAGATTATTGATGTTAAAAGCTCCTACTGCATAATGGCCTTCTAAGGCCTTTTGCATCATTTCTTTTGCATTTACCAATGGCATATATTAAATTCCTCCTAAAAATGTTTTACCTATGCTTTTATTATAAGACCATTACTGGTATATTTCAATAATAAACACGCTTTCATAAATTCAAAAAGATTAATTAATGATATCTATGATATCAGTTATACTAAAGCTCAATAAATTCTTATTGTCTCTTTCGAGTTTTCCAGTTATTAACAATAATTTATCTTTAATAATTAAAGACTTTAATCTTTCATAATTTTTAGGGAATACAACAGCTGATAAATCCATATTACCATTAGTTAATGTCAATACTGCCATTGCGTCGCCCTTCTTAGTCTTGATTGTTCTAAAGCTTGCAATTGAGGCTATTGTATTACTAAATGAATTCTCTTTTATATTATTTAATGAGATACATCTATACTTATTTAATAATATAGGTAAATCATTATATAAATTATATTGAATATTAATTCCTAAATATTTATATTCATTTTCTGCTAGATAAGCAAATGGATATTCCTCATGTGATTCTACTACTCCAACTAAATGAGTTAATATAATATCATTCTCTCTTGTTGTGCTTTCAATCATGCTCTTTTTCGTTTTACCAAATATATCTAAAGCGCCTGAATAAACTAAAGCCTCAACCTGAGATGAAGATAAAAATTGACATCTAGCCTTGAAATCCTCATATGATTTGAATAAGCCGTTCTTTTCTCTTTCAGCAACAATTGCGTTAGCTTGAATTGAACCAATTGAATAAATTGAATTAAGTGGCATAAATATACGGTTGATTTCAAAAACGAATCTATCAGTTGATACATTAACATTGGGCTTTAATATTATTAATCCACGTCTTTTAGCATAATTAATATAATCTCTCATCTTTGATGTATCACTGATGACATTATTTAGCATACATGTCATAAATACATTAAAATGATAAACCTTAAAATATAGCATTTGATATGCTAAATATGCATATACAACTGAATGGGATTTATTAAAACCATAATCAGCAAATTTATATATTAAATTATATACATCTAGTGCTAATTTATCTGAATATCCCTTTTTTACACTACGATTGATAAAATCAATTTTTATCGCATCCATTTTAGATGCATCCTTCTTAGAGATTGCCCTTCTTAATAAATCTGCTTCTCCAAGTGAGAATCCTGCGAATGCTTGAGCAATTTGCATAATTTGCTCCTGATATACAATTATTCCATATGTTTCCTTTAATATTGGAGCTAAATCATTATGTATATAATTAAATTTTTCACCATGTCTTCTTCTTATAAAATCAGGAATGTTATCCATTGGCCCTGGTCTATATAAAGCTATTACCGCAATTAAATCAGTAAATTTTTCAGGCTTTAAATCTAATAATACCTTTCTAATTCCATCTGAAGCTAATTGGAATATTCCCAATGTATCGGCAGATGATAACAATTTATAAATATTAGGATCATCAAGCTTTATATTTCTTAAGGCTTTTATATCAAAGCCTGGCACAGCTGACATCATATCAGAAACTAATGTTAAATCTCTTAGGCCTAAAAAATCCATTTTCAATAGACCAATTGATTCCAAATCGTCCTTTTCTAGCTGAGCCTGTAATAAGCCATTAATTCCTTCTTGAAGTGGGATTATATCATCTAATTCCTTATCCCCAATTATAATACCTGCTGGGTGAGTAGCTACATTTCTTGGGAAGTTTTCAATTCCTCTTGCTACATATAAGAAATTATATAGATCTCTACCTTTATATTCTTCTATTAATTTATCATATCCATATTTTGATATCATCTTTATGATTTCATTTGTTTTATCTGGATCAATATTAAATACTTTAGCTAAATCTCTAGCTGAGGATTTAATCTGGAATGTACCAAATGTCGCAATATTACAAACGTGCTTAATTCCATATAAATCCTTTACATAATCTATTACTCTATATCTTTCAGCATCAGGAAAGTCTGTATCAATATCTGGCATTGAGATTCTTTCAGGATTTAAGAATCTTTCAAATAATAAATCATATTTTAATGGATCAATATCAGTTATTCCTAAACAATAAGCAACAAGGCTTCCTGCAGCACTACCTCTACCTGGGCCAACTAAAATGTTGTTTGTTTTGGCATATCTTACATAATCCCAAACAATTAAGAAATAATCATTATAGCCCATCTTATTTATGACACTTAATTCATAATCTAATCTGGCTCTATATTTCTTATTATCTATTCCACGCTTTGATAATCCCTTATAGCATAATGCCTCTAGATATTCAAATGATGATACACCCTTAGTATTTGGAAATTTAGGTAAAGCTAGCTTATCATTATATAATTCATAATTTATGTTTTTAACAAAATCATCTATTCTTTTGTCATTTGCTGGATTTGTTAAAAAGCTATAATCATCAAATGGATTAATATTAGCTTCATCATTATCAATATTTCTTAATGCTCGATAAATTATTTCATCCTCAGATTTTAAATATAATGCATGATGAATTGGTAAGCATTTAACAAAATGACTATTTGCTAGATCTTCTATTTTATTAACTAAATTAGAATTATATGGTTTATTTGTATATGAAATACCAATATAAGCATTTATCTTCTTTAATTCATCTAGATACTTATTTAATAATTTGAAATCATCACTCTTTACTAATGCTTCTAAATATGAATCATCAAATACGAAAATATAGCTAATATCACTATAGCTAAATACCTTATCAGATGAATAGTCTGGTTCTGTCTTTAGCTTAGTTGATATCTTCATTATATTTTTATAGCCATTATCATTATTGGCATATAATAAAACCTTTGATTTAAAATTATCTATTCTATATTCATATTCAATACCAATAACAGGTTTGATATTATTCTTTTTACATAATGTATAAAATTTATAGCTTGCGTAAAGGTTAGTATCTGTCAAAGTCAAAAAATCAAAGGAATTATCCTTTGCATATTTTATGTAATCAGTTAGTCTTATGGCAGACGATAAAAGATTGTATTCAGTTTGACCATAAATAAAACCTTTCATAATATAGAAACCTCACAAACCAATTATAACATAAAAAGGAGAGTCTTCCATAGGAAACTCTCCAATTTTATTATGCTTCTTGATGATTTTCTTTTTTCTTTTTGATAACAAAATAATAAATGAAAAATCCTACATACCCAATAGTAGCTAAGCCTAGTAAAATAACTAGAATTAAAAGTGGGATATTGATTCCACTTAGGATGTTATCCGACTTAATAACAACCTTAATTCTTTCTTGTGAGCTTAAGCCAGATGAGTTCGCAACATATACATCTGCATAATATGTTCCTGATTTTTTATAATTTACATTTGAATCATCAATTTGAATGTTTTCTTGTACAAGAGGATCTGATTCATCTGTTGCCGTAATAAATGATTTTAGGCTAACATTTGAATTCTTTTTAATTACTATATCATCAACAGTTAAAACTGGTCGTTCCTTTGATACACATTTAACACTTATTTTGTCCTCTACTGTATAAACTCCATCATTATAGCTATACCAGACTGTATAATTACCTACAACATTTTCTATATCGTATGTAATAGATAAATTATCATAATTGATTGGTTGGTTATCATTTATCCTTACTTTTCCAAAGAAATTATAATTCTCAAAATCTGTTTTATAATCTAATACTAAATTATGAGTGGACAATGTTAATGTAGGAGGAATATCATCAACTACCTCAACTCTTATTGTTTTAATTGTTTCTTTTCCACTTTTATTTGAAACACTCACTGAATAATCATATGATTTAACCTCTGATAGATCTAATGGTGGATAATTAATCGTATATGTTAAATCACCATCTATTTCATCTTTTGCAGTAAAATAATCTCTAATATTTATATTTCCATTTAGTGGAAGTCTCAATATATCGGAGCTACCTAAAAAGGTTATTACTGGGGCATTTGAATCATAAACTGTTATTTGAAATGGTACTTCTGAATGATTCCCTGATGAATCATATGCCGTCGCAATAACATCATATGTCCCTGTTTCTAAAAAATTGATATTTTCATTTAATTTAATATCACAATCTGAATAATTATCTTTTGCGACTATATTCTTTTTGATATTTTCTAGCTCTAATTCTCTTTCTTCTTTAGTTATTGTTGCTTTTCTCAAAACAAAAATATTATCTGAAGCCATAGATATTGTTGGTGAAATTAAATCTCTTACATTAAATGTAATAATTGCTTTATATCCATTACATGTACCAGGCTTATATTTTTCAGTCTCTGATGCTTTATATAAGACCTTATAAACACCTATTTTTGAGGTGTTTACATTTGACATGAAATATAAAAAATCACCTTCGCGTAAATAATTGATTTTAGCATCTGTCAATAACATACTATCTTTATATAATCTAGCTTCTGGTAATATCGCATAATCTGATAAATTGCCACCAACTGGTATATCTATTGTTGTATTGGTCCATCTAAATTCCCATGTTGCAGCATAAGCCTTTATAACATAAGACGAAAAAAATAAAACAAAGCTAAATATTAAAATAATAATTTTTCTTTTCATTATATCACCTGCCTATTGCTGTCAAGATATCAAATAAAAGCTTATATCTACATGTTTTCTCGCATAATCCAACTACATTTCTAATTATTTCCTTACGTAAAAAGAAATCATCACTTTTTTCTAGAAAAGGAATAACTTCTTCTATTACATAATTAATCCTGTCTACATCCTTATCTAATAATAAATATTTAAACAGGATAATATAATCATCTGGTCTATAATAATCAAATTTCTCTAAATCTTCCAATCCTATATTTCTATTCAAATTATAAATATTCTTTGCATATCCTATTAATTGTTTTTTATTATAATGGCCAATTGATTTTTCCAATTTGTAGTCTAATAAAAATGAAATGGATGTTTTCATTTTGGGGTTTCTTATTGCAGAAACAATATTTGGTAATTCTTCTAATGCATCATTTTTATATAAAAATAAACCTAAATTATAATAGAGATCATCTAATACCTCAAATGAACCAATAGATAATAAATCATCTCTCGATTTTTGATAATATAGAATCGCATCAGCTCTACATAATCCAGCTAAACAATAAAACATATATAAATCAGTTAAATAGATTAAATCTCTACTTAACTCTAATTTTCTTATTTGATTAATTGCGCTAATCGCATCATTTAAATTACCACATAAATATAAATATATAGATGAAAATACAGCGAATATTTTAAAATCATAATCGACTATTCCTTTAATTATCTTTGTTAATTCCTCATATCTTTCCTTAGCTGAACTTAAATCCTTTTTGCTTAAATCATCTATGAATCTTAATATCACATACCTATAGTTATAATAAACACAATTTTTATTTACAATATCAGATATTATCTTAACATCTCCATATAAAAAGCTTTTAACACATTCTCTAAGTGCCTCCCTTAGATCAAACAAGCCACTTACTTCATCTTCTGTCATATTTACTTTTTTACTAATTTCGTATAAAAACACTCTATTTGGTTTAATTTCATTATTTTCAATTTTTGATGTATAAGATATAGAACAAATCTTAAAAGAAACAAATTTAAGTGTTCTTGATAATTTTAATCTTCTTAATTTTATTTCAGGTCCAATTATTGCATATAATGTATCCTCATCATCAACCCTTCTAATGATCTCATTTAAAAGAACTTGTTTTTTCATGTATCTTTTCCCCTCAATCTATTTTTGATTATATATAGACACTATTAATTATCAAAAAAAATTAGATTTGAGAAAAAAAGCTTATTTTAAACAATTAAAAATGAAAAATTGGATTTAAATAAATAAAAAGCACGAAAAAATCGTGCTTTTATCTTGTCTTATTCATTGTCATTTTTTAATTTATATTTACAATATTTTTTTAATTTACATTCCTTACATAAAGGATTTTGACTTTTACAATGATACCTACCAAATAATAATAGTAAATGATGTGCTTCATTCCATCTTAATTTATCAATATATTTCATCAATTTTAATTCTGTATCTAATACTGAATCAGAAGCATTTGTAAATCCTAATCTATTCGCCATTCTAAATACGTGCGTATCAACTGGCATTGATGGAATGTTAAAGCCTAAAGCTAAAACCACATTTGCAGTTTTTCTTCCTACGCCAGGTAATGACATTAATTCTTCTAATGTATTAGGAACAATCGAATTATAATCATTATATAATTTTTTAGATAGATCAATTAAATTCTTCGCTTTATTATTAGCTAATCCAACTGATAATATTATATTTTTAACATCTAATATGTCTGCCTCCATCATTTCTTTTGGAGTAGGATATTTTAAAAATAATTCTTTAGTTACTAAATTAACTCTTTTATCAGTAGTTTGAGCTGATAATAAAACAGCACAAATTAATTCAAAATTATTATTAAAATCCAATTCTGGCTTTGGATTATTAACATAATATTCTTTAATTGTATCTAAAATATCATTTGCGGTTTGTTTATTCATTATTTTACAGTTTTAATAAAATCCTTCATTAAATCATTTTTTGATGATACTTTTACAGTATCTTGTTTAGTTGCTAGAGCTCTAGCTAGAGATTTTATTGTTATAACCTTATTTTTTAATTTAGTATCAACTGCATTTTTGAAATCAGCTAGCGTATAACAATCATCTTTAACTAAGCTTGTAACAATTTCAATTTCTTGGGAAGATAATATTCTATTTAAAACACCATTTAAATATTCAATTACTGAATATAATTCATCACCTTTATCAGATACTGGTTTATTTTCAATAATTGCCTCTGCTGTTTTGAAGAATCCATCTAGTGATGCAACCTCTTCTCCTAAGCCATTTTCATAAGAGACATAAATAGAATAGAAGCCTTTTTCATTTAAGCTAGACATAGCCTCTTCAATCTTGCTTCTTTTTTCTAATAAGCTATTAGATATTACATCAATTAGAATTCTTTTATCATTTTTAAATTCATCAAGCATTTCAATTAATATCATAGCTTCTAATGAAGATAATGATAATTTTTTTGTGTTTTCTATAATGAAATCACGATAATTAAAATACCCTTGTTCAAATAAATTCTTTAGCATTTTATAATTGAGCTTCCTTTTCTAATGCATCCTTAGCTGCATTTTGTTGTGCCTCTTTTTTAGATTTGCCAATTCCTCTTCCCATTAAAATATCATCCATATATACAACTGATTCGAAAGTCTTGTTGTTAGCAGGGCCCTCATCTCTTGTAATTTCATATCTAATACTTCTTTTTTCACTTTGAAGCTTTTCTTGTAATTGTGATTTATAATCTTTATTCTTTAATACATCATCCATATATGGAATAAAGAATTTTTCTACTATTTCACAAGCTTCTTTAAAGCTAGAATCTAGAAAAACAGCACCAAGAAGGGCCTCTAATGCATCAGCAATTATAGCAGGTCTAGTTCTTCCTCCTGTTGCTTCCTCGCCCCTTCCTAAATATAAGTAATCACCTAAATTTATTTTAGATGCGTATAAATCAAGTGCTGTTTCACATACTGCCTTAGCTCTTGTTTTAGTTAATACACCTTCATCTAAATGAATTTTACTATATAGATATTTAGACATAGAAAGCTCTAAAACTGCATCACCTAAGAATTCCATTCTTTCATTACATTCACAACCATGCTCATTAGCATATGATGAATGTGTTAGGGCTGTAGTTAATAAGCTTTTATTTTTAAATGTATAGCCTAATATCTTTTCTAAATCTTCACTATTGTTCATTTTCCTCTTCCTTTCTTTCTATTTCAGGAAGATAAGGTATTACCTTCTCAATAATATTTGATTTAACCATTTGTCTTACTTGCTTAATTGCTGATGCAAAGGCATATGCATCAGAATTACCATGGGCTTTTACTACTGGCTTATTGATACCAAAAATCATGGCACCACCAACCTCTTTTGAATCCATTCTCTTCGCAAAATGCTTCAAGCCCTTTTTTAAGAATAATCCACCAATCTTATTTTTGAATGATGAATAAACCTCTTGTTTTAGCATTCTACCCATAGTTTTTGCTGTACCTTCAACAGCCTTTAGACAAATATTCCCACCATATCCATCACATAAAATTATATCAGTTGGGCAATCAATTGCTTGATCTGGTTCAATGTTACCATAGAAATTAATTCCCTTTAAATCCTTTAAATAATAATATGCTTCTTTATCAAATTCTCTACCCTTGCCAGGCTCTGAACCAATGTTCAAATAACCAACAGATGGGTTTTCGATTCCAAAAATTTCCTTATCTGCGACTGAGGCAAAAATAGCGAATTGTCCTAGATGCTCAGGCTTAAGTTCAACATTAGCTCCTACATCTAACATTAATCTATGATGTCCATCAAAATTAGGAATAATTGGGCATAATGCGACTCTTTCCATTTGTGGTAATCTTCTGATTATTACATGGGCAGCCATAACTACACATTGAGTAGGTCCTGATGTTACTACCGCATCTACCTCATCTCTTTTTGCAGCATACATAGCCATACAAAGAGATGAATCCTTTTCTTTTCTTACGGCACGAACTGGATCCTTTTCACCCATACTTAATGTTTTTTCTGTATGAACAATTGATATTCTTTCAGAATTAGTTAATAAAGGCTTAATTTTATTTTCGTCACCATATAATACAATTTCAATATCATCAAACATTGAAACAGCTTTAATAGCTCCTGGTACTGTAGCCTCTACACCTAAATCTCCGCCATTTGCGTCTACACCAATTTTTATCATAATTTAATCACTCCTAATTATTTCTATTTCGATTAATAACTTCATTTTTTATTATATCATTAAATATACTACTTTCTAATTCTTTTTTCTTAAAAATAGGAAGCATTTCGATGGCATCAGCCTTAGCACATTCATAAATCTTGATATCATTTGAAAAATCAGAATAACTTAAACTAAAATATCCACTCTGATTCTCTCCTAAATAATCACCTGGGCCTCTTAGCTTTAAGTCAGCTTCCGCAACTAAGAATCCATCTAATGTTTTTTCTATTGCTAGAAGTCTACTATTGGTTGGTTCAGTTGTTAATAATATACAATATGATTGAAAATTTCCTCTACCTACTCTACCACGTAGCTGGTGAAGCTGAGCTAAGCCAAATCTTTCAGCATCGCATATCACAATTACTGTAGCTCTTTTAACATTCATTCCAACCTCAATTACTGTAGTTGAAATTAAAATATCTATTCTTCCCTGTAAAAAATCATTCATGTTTTTATTCTTTTCTTCATTAGACATTTTTCCATGAACTATAGATATTTTTTTATCGCTAAAGTGAGAATTGAATAAATCATATGCTTCATTGATATCCATTACATCTAATTCATTTACATCATCTATTAAAGGAACAACTACATATACCTGATGAGATAAATCCAATTCCTTCTTAATAGATTTCATCAAGCCATTAATTTTTGTATAATCTACTATTTTAGTAATTATTTGTTGTCTTCCAGATGGCATTTCATGAATTGATGATATATCTAAGTCACCAAAGACAGTTAATCCTAAGCTTCTTGGGATTGGGGTTGCGCTCATATATAAACAATCGACAAATTTATATTTATCAATTAGCTTTTGACGTTGTCTAACACCAAATTTATGCTGTTCATCTATTATGACAACACCCAAATTACTAAATTTAACATTATCCTCTATTAAAGAATGAGTACCAACAATTAAATCAATTCTACCTGATAATAATCTATCTAATATATCTGTTTTACCTCTTGTTGATGATGTTAATAGCTCAACAACTATTCCAAGCTTACCAAAAAAGCTTGCGGCAGATTGAAATTGCTGATTAGCTAATAATTCTGTTGGAACCATTATGGCAGCCTGATAGCCTGATTTAATTAATAAATATGCAGCATATAGACTAATAATACTCTTTCCACATCCAACATCACCCTGAACTATTCTATTCATAGGATGATTACTTAATATATCCTTTTCAATTTCTGACATTACATTAAGCTGATCTTTAGTTAATTCAAAAGATAAATTTTTTAAGAATTTTTCTTTATCATTTATATTAAATGTTCTTTTGGGCTTCAATATATCTTGTCTTAAAGATTTCATATATTCCATTCTTAAAGAATACCAAAAGAATTCTTCATATTTTCTTCTTCTTAAAACCTGTCTTACCTCTTCTCTATTTTGAGGAAGATGAGATGAATAAATATATTTATTTATATCATATAATTTATATTTCTCAATTAGGCTTTCTGGTAATGTTTCTTCTATTTTAATATTATTAGAAAAAATATCTTGAATTGCTCTTTGAATTAAACCATTTTTTACTTGTTTTAATTTATAATCACATTCAATTTTTGTTTCAAAATTCGAAAAGAATAATTTTGATACAACAAATTCTTTATTGGTTGAATTATATCTTCCATAAACTAAGGCTTCTTTTCCTCTTATAATTTGATATCTTAAAAAGTCGCCACCAAAGATGATACATTTGATTCTATTACCATAACAGCTAAAATAAAATATTATAGCATTAGAATTTCTTCTTTGTTTTAAAAAGACTGGATTAGAATCAATACGTCCTCTTATTAATGTAAATTCTTCAGAGCGTAATAAAGAAGGATTTTCTTCGAATATGTCATATGACTTAGGAAAGAAATATAAAAGATCATTGATTGAATAAATATTATTATCATTAAGTACACTTAATGTCTTTTTACCAATGCCTTTTACAATGCTAAGCTCAAGGCTATCCATATTCTTACCTCCTTGATAAATAAAAGGCTGGAAATCCAGCCTTAATATTTTTATTCTACTGCAATGATATATGAGTAAATATCTTGCTTACCATCAATTAATTCAACATCAATATCAGGATTTAATTCAAGACACATAGATTCAGCATTATCCATTTCGTCTTTTGTAACATCTTTACCACAGAATAAAGTAACAACTGCAGATTCTTCAGTTATAATCTTTCCTAATAAATCCTTTAATGCATCATCCTTTTTAGCTGTTGATACAACGATTTGACCATTAGAGATTCCCATATAATCTCCAGATTTGATTTTTACACCTTTTATTTCTGTATCTCTAATTGAATATGTTAATTCACCTGAAGTAACATTTTCAATTTGTGCTGTCATAGCTTCAACATTCTCATCTAGACCTGCCTCAGGGTTATAGTTAACAAGTGATGCATAGCCTTGAGCAATTGTCTTAGCCTTTAATACTGCAACATTAACATCCTTTACCATGCTTGCAGCTTGATTTGCAGCCATGATTACATTTGAGTTATTTGGAATGATAATAACATTTTTAGCATTAACAGTCTTAATTGCTTCAACGAATGCTTCTGTAGATGGGTTCATTGTTTGACCACCTTCGATAACATAATCAACACCTAATTCCTTAAATGTAGATACGATACCTTCACCGAAACATACAGCAACTAAAGCAAAGTCCTTCTTAGCTTCTGTTTTTGCAGGAGCTGGTGCTTCAGCTACATTCTTATTTGCAATTTGAACTTTTCTATTATCAATAGTAAGTGATAAGAATTCACCTTGTTTTTGAGATATTTCAATAGCACGACCAGGTCTATTTGTATTGATATGAGCCTTAACCTTATTATCTTCTCTTGTTACAGATAATGAATCACCTAAAAGTGATAAGGCAGCACTTAATTCTCTTTCAACAAATTTGTCTGGCTTCTTTAGCTCTAAAACAAAATCAATTGAATATAAAAATTTAATATCAATTTGTTCAACCTTAGCCTCTTGACTAACTTGAGTATCATTAGATGCAACTAAAATTTCGCCCTTTAAAGCTAGATTCATACCTTCAATAATTTTTACAAATCCTGCTCCACCTGAGTCTACTACTCCAGCTTCTTTTAAAACTGGTAATAAATTAGGTGTATTTTCAAGTGACTTATGAGCTGTATCTAAATAACAAGCTAATAATTCATCTATTGTATTAAATTTTGAATTCTTAATTGCCTCTGTTGATTCTCTAATAACTGTTAAAATTGTACCCTCAACTGGCTCCATAACAGCCTTATAAGCTATTTCACGTCCAGATTGAAGACAATTAATAAAATCATCAATTGATAAATAATTATGAGAAAGTTCCTTTAATCCTACATAAATTCCTCTAAAAAATTGAGATAGGATTACACCTGAATTTCCTCTAGCGCCCATTAAGGCACCTCTTGATAAAACTTTTGCGTTATCGATTATTGAGCTAGACTCACAAGCTTCAAGTTCCCTAATACCTGAAGTTACTGTTAAACTCATATTAGTTCCAGTATCACCATCTGGAACAGGGAAAACATTAAGTCTATCAACCTCGTCAGAATTGTTCTTAAGATTGATAGCTCCGTTTATTACCATTCTTCTAAAAAGTGTGACATCAATACTACTTACACTCATTTGGTAATTCCTCCTGATTAAAAAATATATATGTATATGCAGTCAACTGCATTAGATTTAAAATTAAATAATATAATCAATTTCTAATTTTTCATAAAATTAGTAAAAACCAGCGCCGTATATAAACACCTCTCTTACCCTTAACCAGTAATAGCGTTTGGGACATATACGCCATACAACTAGTTATAACAATATTACCACTTTATAGGCAAATTGTCAAATTATTACGCCTATGTAATAGGCTAATACCTTCTTTTATTAGTAATAATTAATATTTTAAATTGTTTGTCATTCAATCAAAACATTATTTTTAAAAAAACACTTGATATTTGTATTATTTCAATGTATACTTAAAAGGCTGAATGATTTTTGTTGCAAGGAGGTAGTGACTATGGCAAAATGTTATTTAACTGGTAAAACTACAGTTACAGGTAACAAGAGATCTCATGCTTTAAATGCTACTCGTCGTACTTGGAAGGCAAACCTTCAAACAGTACATATTAAAGACGAAAACGGAAATGTTAAGAAAGTTAAAATTTCTGCAAGAGCATTAAAGAAGGCAAAGATTGAAAGAGCTTAATTAAATAAGTTCAAAAAAATGCGCATCTAACAGGCCAAGCCTGTTTTTTTGCTTTTTATAGGGAGAAAAAAGTGCTGTTTTTAGCTAAACAGCACTTTTATTTTATAATTTTTTTAGTACTTCTATTCTTTCGTCTGGGTTTGTAGCATTACAAATATAAGAACCAGAAACTGCAAGATCTACATAATCTGAAATTAAAGGAGCTGTATCTCCGTTAATACCACCATCGATATTGATTAAATAATTATAATTATTTTTATTTCTTAATTCCTTTAATTCTTTTACCTTATCAATTGCAATAGGCATAAACTTTTGTCCACCGAAGCCTGGTTCAACTGACATTACTAAAACCATATCAACATAAGGTAAATATTTTTTAATTTCAGCTACGCTTGTTTTAGGCTTAATTGAAATACCTGCTTTAATTCCAAATGAATGAATTAATTCAATTGTTTTTAACACATCACAATCTGCTTCTACATGGAATGTTATATATTGGCTTCCTGCCTTTACGAATTGCTCAATATAATTTTGTGGATGCATCATCATTAGATGTGTATCAAATGGTTTATCAGTTAGCTTTCTTAAAGCTCCTACTACTGAATAACCAAATGAAATATTAGGAACAAATTCAGCATCCATTATATCCATATGAATATAATCTACCTTATTTGATAAAGGTACAAATGTCTTTTCAACATTTGCAAAATCTAAAGTTAAAATTGAAAGTGAAATTTTCATATTATTTATTATTCTCCTTAAGCTGATACATTTTTAAATAGCTTTCGTATCTTGATTTTAATATAGAGCCATTCTTTGATGCCTCTAAGATACCACAGCCTTTAATATTTTCTTTATGATTACAATCTTTAAAGTAACATTGATAATTTTTAAATTCTTCAAATAAATATTTTAATTCATCCTTATCTATATCAGATAAATCTAATTTTGAAAAGCCTGGTGTATCTCCAATAAAGCCATCCTCATACATATATAGGTTTGTTTCTCTTGTAGTATGCTTACCTCTACCTAGGCTTTTAGATATTTCTTGTGTCTTTAAATCAAAATCGGGTAATATAGCATTGATTAAAGTAGATTTACCAGCACCTGTTTGACCAGATAATACTGTTATTTTTCCTTTTAAATGACATTTCAAATCTTCTATTCCATATTTATCAATACTATTTACATATAAAACATCATATCCAAGATTAATATAATAATTCATTTTATTTTTTAAATCATTAAATTCTTCTTCTGATAATTTATCAATTTTAGAAATAACAATTAATGGTTTTATTTTTTGTTTTATTATATTTACAATAAATAAATCTAATAAATAAAATGAGAAATCTGGTTCCTTTGCAGCAAATACTAATAATATCTGATCTACATTTGCTATATCAGGTCTTATCATTTCATTTTTTCTTGGCTCATATGAATCAATCATATCATTGTCTATATTTACAATATCTCCAACCTTTGGAGAATTTTTAATATATAATACATCCTTCTTTTTACTTAAGGATTTAGTATTAACCTGATATGTCTTTTCACTTCTAAGCTTACCTCTAGCCTTTAATGAAATGATATCTCCATTTTCCTTTAGTACTTTATATACTCCACCATTTAAATTAATTACTCTTCCTTTTTCCATTAAGCCACCTATTTTATATGCTTACTTCTAAGTTGACCACAAGCAGCATCTATATCAGACCCCTGCTCACGTCGTAATTGAACATTGATTTTTCTTTTCTTTAATATATCAAAGAATTTATGCATTGCTTCCTTTGTGCTTCTCTTATAAGGCTTTTCTATTACTTCATTATAAGGGATTAAATTAACATATACATTTAATCCATGTAATAAATCAGCTAACATATTAGCACAAGCTTCTGTATCATTAATATCTTGTAATAATATATATTCTATTGTTACTCTTCTATTAGTTTCATCAATATAATCACTAATTGCTTTAATTAATACCTCAATTGGATATGATTTATTAATTGGCATTATTTGATTTCTTATTTCATTATTAGGTGCATGTAATGATATTGCTAGATTAACCTGTAGTGGGAATTTAGCATATTCATAAATCTTAGGTACTAAACCACATGTTGATACAGTTATATGTCTAGCTCCTATTTCAAAGCCTAATGGCTCATTTAATATTTTGATAAAATTAATTACATTATCATAATTATCAAATGGCTCACCAATACCCATGACTACGACATGAGTAATATTTACATTAGCTAATTCAGATGCAGTTAATACCTGTAAAACTATTTCAGATGTTTCTAGGTTTCTTAATTTCTTTTTCATACCTGATGCACAAAATATGCATCCCATATTACAACCTACCTCAGTTGTTACACAAGCACTATAACCATATTCATTATTCATCAATACTGTTTCAATTAGATTACCATCAGCTAGTCTAAATAAGAACTTTCTAGTTCCATCACTAGATACTTGCATAGTCACGCATTCTAATCTATCTAAATTAAAATCATTTTTTAATGTTTCAATAAATGATTTTTTAATATTAGTCATTTCATCAAATGATTTAATTCTTTTACGATATAGCCATTCAATTATTTGAGTAGATCTAAATGATTTTTCACCAAGTGATATCATATAATCTTTTAGCATATCTAGTGTATAGTTATAAATACTTTGCATCTTTTCACCTAATTTCCGAAATAATTATACTATTAAACCATTTATTTTAAAAGTAAAAGAAGATTAAAATCGTTTTTTATTATATAAAATAAAAACTCGTCAAGCTATTATACCTAACGAGTTATAATATATTATCTTAATCTAGCATTAAAATCTTTTTCAAGCTTAGCTAAAATATTTTTAACAAATTCATCAACTTCTTCAGTTTCTAATGTCTTTGTATAATCCTCAAATGTTAATGAGAATGCTAGAGACTTTTCATCTTCTTTAACATTTTCACCCATGTAAACATCAAATAATTTAATATCTGTTAAATGACCCTTGGCAGCCTTTTCGATTGACGCCTTAACTGAATCAGCTAATACGTCACGCTTAACAACGATTGCTAAATCACGGCTGATTGATGGGAATTTGTTAATTGAATGATATTTTAATTTATTTTCTTCTGTAATAATTGGTGTAATATCTAGCTCACAAGCTATTGTGCCTTGAACATCATGTTCTTTAGCGAATCTTGGATGTAATTCACCAATAACACCAATTTGTTGATTTCTATGCATAATCTTTGCACATCTTCCTGGATGGAATGATGAAATGCCAGAATATGTCATATATTGAACTTGGAATCCAAGCTTTTGGAATAAACTATCTAAAATACCTTTTAATAAAAAGAATGATGATGGTTGTTTTTCACCCTTCCATAAATTAGATGAATATAGACCATTTAATGCGATTGCTAGATGCATTGTTTGACCTTCAGTATCATATACATTACCAATTTCAAATATTGATAAATTTTCAAGCTTTCTAGCCTTATTGTACTGAATAACATCAATAACACCATTCAATAATGATTCTCTCATTACTGCACGGTCCTCAGTTAATGGCATTAATACCTTAACTGGTTCTTTTACATTTTCAACATATAAGCCTAAATCTTTTTCAGCAATTAATGAATATGTAATTACTTCATTTAGACCCATAAATGCTAGGATTTGTCTAATTAATCTTGTTCTCTTTTGAGAATAAGTTAGACCACCCTTATCTCTTGTTGCTGCTAATGTTGTAGGAATGTTATCATATCCATACATTCTTGCAACATCCTCAATAATGTCTTGTTGAGATTCCTCTAAATCCATTCTTCTAGATGGAACAGTTATTGTATATACATCATTTGTTTTTGTATATGTATAAGCTAAT
>OCVV012826939.1_pt1 | contig 37333 bp, 29 predicted proteins | sample 1539721 | NCBI WGS metagenome assembly OCVV01 (sample SAMN02144230, study PRJEB22623) | gut metagenome | biome: sheep rumen | host: Ovis aries | place: New Zealand | reverse complement strand
GCCCTGCGGTCTCGCCGCCGACTCTCCTCCCGTGTCCAGTGCCCTGCGGTCTCGCCGCCGACTCTCCTCCCGTGTCCAGTGCCCTGCGGTTTCGCCGCAGGGTCTTCATTCTAACCGTACCCCTCGGCTACACCCCATCGTACCCCTCGACTACACCTCATCGTACCCCTCGACTACGGCAAAAATGCAACAAAAACCTCTCTGTGCATCACATGAAAAGAAGGATTCTTCTGATTTTTTGCACGAAAATGTTAGGAAGTAAAAAAAAATCCTTACCTTTGTAGCGAATTTCCCCAACGACTCGTTTCCGATGGGACAAAAGTGAGCGTGTCTCACACCGCCCATCACGAGTCCGATAGTTCACGCCGATGCTGGTTGAGGCCAGAGGATGGGAAGGGCTGTTTCGGAGGGGAAACGACATATTGAAAGCGTTTACTTGACGCTGTGTCCTAGACGTTTAGGAAATCTCGCAAATTACCTGAATTCAAAGTCTTGACATAGCAACGGTAGATGCTCCGGGATATGATTACTCTATCCTGCAAGAAACTTCCATCCACAGCCACACTTATGTGGTTTCGTGAATGATGAAGTCATTGCAAGGACGATTCATCATATCGGCGTGGGCTCTAACGTTGTCTGTTCAACTTTGATGGGCAATGCGAGAGCCTCCTAGGCGTGGAATGGGCAACCGGACGATTTCACGCTTTTTTTATGTCCTTATGTATGGAGTTCTCCTATATAAGCCAGAGGTTTGAAACCAAACCAACTCAAATCATGCTCATCAGGTTCCAGCCCTGATACATGTAGCGGTGTTACAACCAATACGCCCCCCATTCAGAAAACATCACCGAATGGGCAGTCGGTAGAAAATGCCCTTGCTGCAACCCGCATCCCCACCACATCTTTATATAAGAAGGACTCTCCCAATGCTCGCTGGTATGCAGCCCGAGTCACCTTTGGACGCGCCCGTTCCGTCTATCAGGCCATCATTCAGATGGACAACGCCAACGTGATTCCCTACCTCCCAACAGCCCGGCAGCCAGTCTGCCGCATTGTTGATGGCAAAGCCACCATCATCATGCAAGAACGCCCAGTCCACACAGGCCTCCTCTTCGTCAACGCCTCCCCCGCCAACTACCAGCGGCTCCTCTTCGAAAGCCCCAAGATACCAGGCCTCACCCCATTCTACGACCACTTCACCCTCTCCCACACAGGCCGCAACAGTTACCTTGTCGTGCCAGACCGTCAGTTCGACAGTTTCCGCCGAATCCTCGAATCAGGACAAGACGACATCCTCATCGACCAAACCCAAATACCCGCCTACCTCTCAGGCAAACAAGTCCGAGTCATCAGCGGCCCCTTCGCAGGAGTCGAAGGCACCCTCCTCAAGTGGAAACACCAACGCCGTGTCTTCGTCACCCTCGGCCCCCTTGGCACCTTCGCCACCGGCTATATCCGCACCGCCGATGTCGAACTCCTCTCCTAATACCCCCTCCGGCCCCTCCCTCCTTTCCCCATCCGTCCCTCCCTTCCTCCCTTCCTCCCTCTTTTCCTCTTTTCCTCTTCCCCGTCCCTTCCCTCTGTCCCTCTCTTTCTTCCCTTCCTCTTCCGTCCCTCGTCCGTCCCTTTTTCCCCTCTCTTCCCCCTTCCTCGTCCGTCCCTCTTCCCCCTCTTTCCTGTGTTGAGTGTGCTGCGACTGAGTCGCAGCCTCCCCCCCCCAAAAAAAGCCTCCCATGCTCACCCCCTCCCACCTCTCCTCCCTCCGTCTGAAGGCATACCGTCGCCTCCACCTCCTCGACCTTCCCGACGACTATGCCCTCCAAGACTACCAATCAGACCACCGCACCACCCACTCCGAAGCCCTCCGTCTCCTCACCCACCTCCAGGCACATCCCCATCTCACCCCTCTCCAACAAGCCGACCATCTCCTCACCATCTTCGTCCTCCTCCAACTCGGCTTCCGCGCTCCCCACCTCCTCCAGCAAACCACCAACCTCACCTACACCCTCCTCCCCCAACTCCTCTCCCTCCCACTTGCGAGAGACGCTTTCCCCGTCTCTTCCCTCCCTCTCCCCCTTGCAAGAGGCGGTTTCCCCGTCTCCCTCCCATCCCAATCCCCACAAACACCTCCCCTCCCTCAGGTCGAGTGTGCTGCGACCGAGTCGCAGTTCTCTCCCTTCTCCCCCCTCCCTCCCCAGAAACTCCTCACCCACCTCATCCTCCACCTCTACCTCGAAACCCAAGACGAAACCCTCCTCCCCACCATCCACCAACTCCTCCCCGTCCTCACCACCTCCCCCAACGAAGAAGACCACTACCTCCTTCTCCTATACCATCCCCAACCCCAATAACCCCCTCTTCCCCTCTCCCCCTACACACACACGTTCCCTTTGCTGCGACCGAGTCGCAGCCCTCTCCCTTCCCTCCCTCTCAATTCTCAATTAACCAACCGCCAACGATACTACATCTTCCTTTTTTACTATTCCTTTCAAGATGCAAGTCCGCGGCTGTTTTCAAAAGTACATTTTTGCTAAATGACTGACAATTCCACAAACAATAGGCGTATAGCCAAGAATACACTTGTACTTTATGTGCGAATGTTGTTCTTGATGCTTGTCACCCTTTACACGAGTAGAGTCGTAATTAACGCCTTGGGATTCAGTGATTATGGCATCTATACGGCTGTTGGTGGATTCGTAGCGATGTTTGGAGTTATATCCAATTCTCTCACTGCTGCCATTAGTCGTTTTATCACTTTTGAGATTGGGCATGGAGACGGACAAAAATTGAACAATACATTCTCAGCCTCTTTGTTGATACAATGTGCGATTGCCTGTATTGCAGTTTTGTTGATGGAGTCCATAGGCCTTTGGTTCCTAAATGTGCACATGACGATTCCTGTAGAGCGATTATATGCCGCGAATTGTGTTATGCAGTTCTCTATCATCACATTTGCCATTCAATTAATCAGTGTGCCATATAATGCAGTCATCATCGCTCATGAACACATGAGTGCCTATGCCGCCATCTCTATTTTTAATGGAGTGGGAACTTTAGGTGTTGCATTTCTGATTCAACAAACAGAAGGCTATGACCGTTTGATTCTCTACTCCTCACTGTTGGCAGTGCTTGCTCTTATCGTTAGACTGATTTATGGTATATATTGCAGCAAACACTTTTCCGAGAGTAAATTTAGGCTTAGATATGATAAAAAACTAATCAAAGAGATTACGTCTTTTGCAGGTTGGAATTTCTTTGGTGCAAGTTCAGCCATCTTGAGGGATCAAGGAATCAATGTCCTTCTGAACATATTCTGTGGCCCTGTGGTGAATGCAGCAAGAGGTATTGCTATGCAAGTGAATAGTGCCATTCATAGCCTTTCGGGGAGTTTTCTTTCAGCACTCTCTCCACAAATCACAAAGCAATATGCAAGTGGGGATGTTAAATATTCTCTGAATTTATGCTTCAAAGGTGCCCGTTTTTCCTATTACTTGTTACTGTTATTGGGCCTTCCCATCCTGATGGAAGCAGGGCAAATTCTTACGATATGGTTGGGTAAGATTCCACCACATGCCGTATCATTTGTCCGGCTGATTGTTATTTATGCACTTGTAGAAGCGGTTTCGTCAACACTTATTACTTTGATGCTTGCTACAGGTAACATCAAAAAATACCAAATTATTGTAGGGGGAACACAACTGCTTAATTTTCCCGCAGCCTATATTCTGCTGAAATGTGGGTGCGCTCCAGAATCGACAATGATTGCAACCATTATAATTGCCATCTTATGTTTAATCTTTCGCCTGGTCATGTTGAAGCAGATGGTTGGGCTATCAATAAAGACTTTTGTTAAAGATGTAGCATGGAATGTCATGCTGGTTTCATTACTCGCATCAATCATTCCAACGCTTTTTGTGCAGAATACAGAATCTGGATTGTTACGGTTGGTAGGCACTTTGCTGATATGTGTAATGTGGTCAGGCATTGTCATTCTCTTCATTGGTTGCAACACATCAGAAAGAATGATGCTGTTGAGAAAAACTAAAAGTTACTGTCTAAAAAGAAGGAAACGTGAGAATCGATAAGCACAAGAACGACTGTTGCGGTTGTACTCTCTGCAGCGAGATTTGTCCCAAAGATGCAATTCGGATGAAGCCCGATGTGATGGGTTTTTTGTATCCAGAAGTGGATGATTCACGCTGCATAGATTGTGGTTTGTGTGCAAAGTACTGTGCGTTTACTCCCACCTATAAGACGGAAAAAAACCTTCCGCAACCCATCGCTTATGGAGGAAAACATAAAGACCCCGCTAACATTGCAAAATCACAGTCTGGTGCGGCATTTGTAGCACTCTCTGATTATATATTGTCATCAGGTGGAGTTGTATATGGTGCTGGTTATGGAGAACACTTCAGAGTTGTACATAAAAGGGCTACGAATGAATCAGGGCGTGACGAGTTCAGAGGAAGTAAATATGTCCAAAGTGACATGACGGGAGTCTATGCTTCCATCAGAGAAGACCTGGACAATGAGCGAATCGTCATGTTTACAGGGACACCATGTCAGACCGCAGCAGTATCTTCATGTTTTGCCAGGCACAAGTTGCGGCAGAATCTTTACCTCATGGACATTGTGTGTCATGGTGTGCCAGGCCCATATATGTGGGAGGCGTATTTGCAATTCTTGGAAAAGAAGCAAGGCGAGAAACTGACAAAAGTGAATTTTCGTGACAAGGGCTATAAAGGATGGCATTCGCATGTAGAATCCTTCACATTCGCACATTCACATACATATACATATACATATCTCTTCTACTCCCACATCAATCTGCGCTATTCATGCGCCAACTGTCCCTATACAAATCTTCGTAGGACTTCTGATGTCACAGTCGCTGATTTCTGGGGCATTGAGAAATCGCAGGCAGCCCACTTGGGTGAAGACAACAAAGGGTGTTCGTTGTTCCTGTTGAACACCCCAAAAGGTGTGGAATGGTTTGGAAAGATAAAAGAGAATTTGCTCTGTCAGGAGGTGCGGCTTGACGAATGTATGCAACCGCAATTGATGCATCCTGCTGAACTACACAAGAAACGAGACCAGTTTGAGGCCGATTATGCAAAGTATGGCTTCGCATACGTGAGACGGAAATATGGGAATGTTGGTATCAACAGAATCGAAAATGCGATAAAAAAGATACTGAGGCCAGTCATCAAAAAGTACAAGAGATGAAAATAGGAATATTAACTTTCCATCGTGCCAAGAACTATGGTGCAGTGCTGCAATGTTACGCGCTGTCTCAGTTCCTTGTCCAAAAGGGACATGAGGTCTGTGTGATGGATTATCAGCCGCCCTATCTTGCTGGGATGAAAGACGAATCCTCCGCATTGAAACGAGTGAATGGATACCTGAAAACAATCTTGTATTGGTTATTAAATTGTGGCGAGAGTCAGTTCGGCAATGGATTTAGAAGGTTTCTGAAAAGGTATCTGAATATAGCATCCATGTCAGATGCTTGCGTCATGGATGCCTTTGTGTGTGGAAGTGACCAGATATGGAGCCCGAAAATTTGCAGAGGTTTCGACAAAGTTTATTTTGCCCAGATTCCTAACGCATGTCCCAAACGGATTATTAGTTATGCAGCAAGTATGGGGGAGACAAAATTGTCCAACGAACAAAAAGAGGAATTTCTTCTCCATTTGAAAGATTTCAACGCAATAGGTGTTCGTGAAACTTCTCTAAGCGAATTACTGGATTCTTCAGGTGTGAGAAATGCGGTGGTGGCTGATCCTGTCATCTTGGCAGGAAAGGACATCTTTCAGCCACTGCTTGTACCCATCAGACAAAAAAGGCCATACGTGCTTATTTATGAATTGACACCACTTCCTGCAACTTATTCGTTTGCACAGAACATGGCAACCCAAATCGGGGCAGAAGTTGTAGTGATAGGTGGAGGTGCAGACAAATATTTCCGTCGAGGCATTAAGAATAAGCAGGGACTGTCACCTGAACAGTTTGTCAGTTATTTTGCAAATGCTTCTTGCGTGGTTACCAATTCTTTTCATGGTACAGCCTTTTCACTCATCTACAATAAACCTTTTTATTGCTTGCGCACAAATACATGGAAAGATGAGCGTATATTGTCTTTGCTCCAACAAACAAGTCTCATGAACCGATTCGTCGATGATTCAGATGTTGTCAACTACACATCTATCGACTATAAGACCATAAATGACAAACTCCAACAAATGAGGAAGAAGTCCGAAGATTTCATCAGATGGAGTTTGGAATAAACGTTGTGACTTATGATCATGCTAAAAAGTAAAAAGTTGAAGATAGAAGTATTTGATCAAATTCCTATTTGGTTAACAATATGTCTCATATTGATGAATAACTTCTGGTCGATGGCATGGATTGACCTGAAAATTTATCAATATTTTCATCTTGGGATATTGGCTTTTTTCTTTTTTGTTATTTTCAAAAAATCCAGGTCTTGTTCCATACCGCAAGGGACACATAAATACTGGATTTTGTCGTTGATGCTACTTCCCCTTCTTAGTGTCTATTCATCGAATGTGATTTATGGAAGACCTGTCATAGACTCTTTAATTGTATATCGAATGCATCTGGGCTATCTCCTGTATTTTGTCTTATGGTATAAAAAAATCAACGAAAAACAACTTCAAAAAGTAATAGTTGTATTAGGTTTAGGTTACGCTTTCTTAACTATTATACAGCAATTCACTTTCCCATTTGCACCCTTTGGAATGCGAACCATCGGCAGCAAATATCTGACAAATCATGAGTTTGAACGGCGTCTGGGATTTGCGCGTTTTGAGATAACAGGAGTGTATTATGCTGTCATTACAGGTGTACTCGTTTTTTCAAAGCAGATAAACATGAACATGTTTACAAAAACAGTTCTACTTGTATCACTTATTGCCTCGGGCAACAGGCGAGTTTTAGGAATTTCCGCAATCTCTTTGGGCTTAGCGTGGATATTTCAGAGAAAGTCAAAAAATGCGGTGATTCATGCTTCTATTATGGTTGTTCTATTGCTGGCTGTGTATTATTTGCGTTTTTCACTCTTTGGAGATTTGGCAAATTGGGGCGATGATCTGGAAAGTGGACGAGAACATTCTTATGAATACTTTTTAGATTTATGCGTGTCCAATCCTTTAGGAAGCATTATGGGCTATGGACTCGGACGCAACGATGATGTTGCCTTGGACATTACAACTACTTTTGTTGATGGAAAGCCTGTTGTTTTAGCAGATATTGGTGCTGTTGCGTGCTGGTACTATTGGGGCGCATTATACGTATTGACACTTTTTGGACTGTTTCTCTCATTGGTGTTGACCAAAAAATTGGAAAAGGCTTATAGGGGACTGGCCTTTGCTTTTCTTGCATTTCTTTGGATATTGTTTCTCTCATGGGAAATCGCTGGCTCATCATTTATTGCTTTATTGGTATATATGTGTGATTTGAACATTCAAAAAAACAAATTCAAAAGGGCTTAAAGGTGACTACTAAAATAAAAGGACAAATCGCTTCCACGCACATTTCCCGCCTGATTTCCTCTCTCCGTTTCCCGATGACGGCAGGAGTGGTGATGATTCATTGTGGAGTTGTCAGCCTTTTCATGAAAAAGGAAAATGGGGAAGAGTTGGTGGTTGCCAAGTATCTGGAAGACTTTTCTCATAGCGCGCTTGGCATTTGTGTACCCCTGTTCTTCTTTATCTCTGGCTATCTTTTCTTCTTGAAAGGAGAATGGAGTTGGAACAAGTATCTACAGAAACTACGCAGTCGCTTCCATTCGCTGTTCATTCCTTATGTCATTTATACAGCAATGGCAATCGCCATATTTGGGGTAATGCAGGAAGTCATGCCCCAACTGCAAAGTGGGTCGCATGTGCCGATAAAAGATTGGGGCATCCTTGACTTCATCAAGAATGGTCTTTGGCGATATGAAGACGAAAACATTCCCTTTTGTGGTGCCTTGTGGTATATCCGCAATTTGATGATGGTCGTCTTGTTGTCCCCGCTCGTGTATGCCATGATTCGCCATGTCGGCAAAATAGGCATCATTATATTGGGGGTGTTGTGCTGCACCCGAATCTGGACCTTTGGCATTCCCGGCACACTGGCTTTGTTCTACTTTTCGTGGGGGGGGGTATTTTTCAATGAACGGGAAGGATTTTACAAAAACTATCCGTCCTTTCCTGCCATTGGGATGGCTGTCTGTACCGCTATTCATGGCCGATGCCGCAACAAAATGCTGGGAGGGAAACCCATATCTCCATCAGGTTGCAGTGCTGGTAGGAGTCCTGTTCGCCATCTGCATTGCCGACAAGTGGGTCAGAACACATGACAGCCAGCCCAAAGAACTCCTTCTTTCGTCAACCTTCTTTGTATATGCCATCCACACACCCTATCTCGGGCAGTTTGCAAAGATGCTGGTCGCGGTAGTTCCTGTTCCTCCCAATCCGATATGGGGCAATATCTTCATTAGCCTTGTATATTTCGCCTATTGGGTAATCGTTGTGGCGGCTTTAGTTGCAATCTATGCCTTGATTCGGCGAATGAATCCTAAAATAGCAGCCATTTTGTCAGGAGGAAGATAAAACAATAATTTTTATTAGGAATGAACATCATTATTTATCACCATACAGCCATTGTACCCACAAGCGGGGGTATTTCCCGAATGGCTGAGATGCACAGAAGTATCCTGGCTGCGGCCGGACACCGAGTGTGGTTTCTTGCCACAAAGAAGGTTGCAGTCCCCACTTTAGAGCAGCAACTTTACATCGAGGGTGGCACCCGTGAAGAACAAAAGAGGTCCTTCTCCAATGTTATGGCTGCACGGCAAGTGGAACTGATGATATATCAAGACGGAATTGCCCCCAAGAATAACCACATCTTGAAGTGGGCTAAAGAGATGGACGTGAGAATTGTCAATGTAGTTCATAGTTCACTTCGTGGCATTTATGGTTTTGACAGCCAATTCACCTTCTCTGCAAATTTTCCCAGTCCATTCAGAAAAGTGTTCAACAAATGGGTGAACGTTTATTTCAGGCATAGATATGGACATCTTTATCGCGAAATGTTTGATTTAAGCGATAGGGTGGTTCTTTTGTCAGACAAATTTCGCGATGAAATAACATGGTTTTCTGGCTTGCGGGATTTAAGCAAATTTCAAGCCATCACGAATCCTTTACCTTTCCCCCAACCAACCGTTTCGTCGGATGGCAAGAAGAAGCGTGTCATTCATGTCGGGTCGTTGACGTTGATTAAACGGCAAGATCTGCTGTTGAGAGTGTGGAAACGGGTGGAAGAACAAAAATCAGATTGGGAACTCATTATCTTAGGAAAAGGACGGAAGGGAGATTCTCTGAAAAGGCTGGCACAGCAGTTGAAACTGAAGCATGTGCAATTTGTTGGGTTCCAACCACCTCAACCATACTATCAGAGCGCATCCATTTTCTGCCTTACGTCCAGTTCGGAAAGTTTCGGGTTGGTTGTTGTCGAATCTATGGCTTTCGGGTGTGTGCCATTGGCCTTTAACAGTTACGAAACAGCAAGTGACATCATCGATGATGGAGTGAATGGCTTTCTCATAAAACCTTTTGATGTGGAAGAATACGCAAGGAAACTCATCTGGCTGATGGACCATGAAGAAGAAAGGCGAAAGATGGGAATGAACGCGATGCAGAAAAGCAAGGTCTTTGATAAAGAGCAAATAGGCCGTCAGTGGATTGAGTTGGTGGAAGAACTGGCAAAGAAACAAAACAAAAAGGCATGAAAGAAGTGTTTCAAGTAGATTCCTTGATTGTGAATCAAGTCTATCAAGAGCGTCCCAACTATCTCATTGAAAGCACTGGGGAGGGTAAAAAATGCGCCATCTATTTCAGTTCCAATGACATCTATTACCCCAACACCGAAGAGGTCTTCAGAAAGCGCATCGTGGAAAAGAACTTCTTCGAATGGTATAAGATAAGGGTGAGGGATGCAGGAAAGCACATTTTTGTACGTGATGTATTCAAACAATGGTATCTGAAGGGGGTAAATAAAGACTTAGATAGCATAGAAAAGTTGGCTGCCTTTCTGAAAAAGGAGACAGAAGGTTATGAAGTCGTCACGATTGGTAGTTCTGCCGGAGGCTATGCCGCCATTCTGTTTGGATTGCTCTTAAAAGCGCATATTGTGATGGCGTTCAATCCGCTATTTGAATTAGAATCAAAACTGACGACAAGCAATGAACTAGTGAGTCCTCTACTTTTTCGGCTGAAAGATACAGACGTAAAGAACTATTTTGACTTAACACACCTCTTTTACCCTTCTATACCTAATATTTATTACTTTTATTCTGAAAAGTCGTTAAGAGACTTCCGTCAATACCACCACATTGTACACAACATTGCAAGGCAAATTCATATAATAAGATTCAAAACAAGTCACCATGGTATTCCTTTCTTGAAGAACGCTTTGCCATTTGTAATAAATATGTCCGAAAAAGAATTGATGAGACTGGAAAAGAGAAGTCATCACCCCATTGCTTTCACTTTGAAGTGCGTTGGTGTAAAAGCCACGATGCAAGGGATCTTTCACCAGTTGCTTGACAGATATAAGCGGAGAAGATAAACTTGATTTGACTTCCGAAAGATGACAGAGACGTCAAAATGGAACTTCCTGACCTTTGGATTGACGAAGTCAAACTCAATAAGAATCCTTTTTCAGTCAACTCTCAGGATGCACACCCGTAAACCTCACGAGGGTAACGACGTAAGGCTCGTGAGCCTTGTGGAAGGAGGCTCAGAAGGGAAGTGGAGGGAGTTGAAGAACGGAAAGGGGGAGTTGAGAGGCCGAAAGGGGGAGTTAAGGGGGAGTTGCAATACTTTATCAGAGGGCATTTAACTCTTTGTCTTTTCGATGGTTATGAAGTGAAAAGTGGGAGTTGGGTCTTCTCAACTCCCCCTCAACTCCCCCTCAACTCCCCCTACGAAGTGAAACCTCCGAAACTTTAATTCGAAATTCGTTGTTGAAAAAAATATCCGAAACTTGAGTAACGAACTATTGTGTGAAGAAATAATGGATAAAATTCCGATTTTAGTTTTAGCATTTAATCGCGCTGATCATGTGAGCCGGGCGATGGAGGCCATACGTATGTATCAGCCAGAACGGTTGTATTTGGAATGCGATGGTGCAAGGTCTCATAAAAGTGGCGAGAAAGAAGCGGTGAAAGCCACGCGTAAGGCTATGCTTGATGCCATCGATTGGCCTTGTGAGGTGAAAACGCTGTTCAGAGAAGAAAATCTTGGATGTGCTCATGCTGTGAATGATGCCATATCTTGGTTCTTTCAACATGAAGAATGGGGTGTCATCATTGAAGATGATGTGATTGTTGGAAAGGACTTTTTCAAACTTTGTGAGGATTTATTACCACGATACAAGAATGAAGAAAGGATCATGGAGATTTCTGCCCGTAATCATAGCCGCAGAAAAGACATAGATAATTCATACGTTTATGCACAGTGTTACCATTGTTGGGGGTGGGCTACGTGGAAACGTGCCTGGGAAAGGATGGATATGACTATGGCTGCCGCGAATCAATTGTCAATACCTTATTTGGTGAAACGGTTGGGTTGGGTACGTGGTCTGATGATGAAATACTATTTTATGTCTGCTTATAAAAAACTGGACACTTTCAACTCGTGGGCCACACGTTGGTATCTTAGCATTCTTGCCCATGACGGACTCGTCATTTGTCCAGGAGTTAATCTTGCAGTGAATATCGGTATGGATGGGGGGGCGCACTATGAGAAAGACGACAAAGATCCCTATGCCGATTTAGAGGTGGGCGAAATAGCATGGCCACTAGTTTATAACGATACATTTATACCTGATCGTGTTCAGAAACACTATGACAATAAAGATTTTTTGCATGTGAGGATATTGGGGGGGGTAAGAAAATATCAAGGGCTTTCAAAAAAAATCAAGTCCGTAAGGAGTGATAGGAATAGACCTCGGGGGGAAGGAACTGCTCTTTTTTTTGTACGCTATTTGTTTAATAGTATTCGAACATGGTGGCTGTTCCACTTTCGCTATCCATGGGTGCAATATGGTGGATTTATTCGTGTGATGAGAGGAACTTCTTTTGCTAAAATGGATATAAAATTGGGTAATAATGTTCAGTTCGGTCAATATTGTGATATAGCAACTGATTGTGTGATTGGCAACAATGTCCTTTTTGCTGGGTTAGTCCGTTTAGTGGGGAGACGTGATCATACATTTGATGAGGTGGAAAAAACGATTTGGGAAGGTGAAAGAGGAAATAGTGGTATAACAGTGATTGAAGATGATGTGTGGATTGGGAATGGAAGTATAGTAATAGGCGGATTAAAGATTGGTGCGGGGAGTGTTGTTGCGGCAGGAAGTGTGGTTACAAAAGATATTCCGCCATGTGAAATTTGGGGTGGAATACCAGCCAAGAAAATCCGAGATAGATTTGAAGGCAAAGATAAAGAACGTCACCTAAGATTTCTACGACATAACATCCTACAGGAAAAGAAATGTTGAAAATACTGATAAATGCTTATGCTTGTTCCCCCGGCATGGGAAGTGAGCCTGGAATGGCATGGAATTGGTGCGTGAATCTTGCAAAGTTCTGTGAGTTACATGTAATCACAGAAGGTGAGTTCAAGGGTAATATAGAATCCACCATGCAATTTTTGCCACAAGCCAAGAATATGCATTTCTATTATAGCCCAATACCGGAAAATGTGCGCAGAATGTGCTGGAATCAAGGGAATTGGGGATTTTACAAGTATTACAAAGATTGGCAGTGGAAAACCTATAGAATAGCAAAGAATATCTGTGGGGAAAAGAAAATAGACATCTTGCACCAATTAAACATGATTGGTTTCCGTGAGCCCGGGTATCTTTGGCGAGTAAGTCGTGAGTTGAAGATACCATTTGTCTGGGGACCTATTGGTGGACTGAAACAATTTCCGATGGCCTATGCGATTGGGGGTTCCTTGAAAATGAAGGTTTTTCTGCGATTGAAGAACTTTCTAAATGTCTGGCAATTGAAAAATGACAGTAGAGTTGACGCTGCTATTAGACAAGCATCTTTGTTGATTTCTTCTATACCCGATTCTTATAATGCAATCAAAAAGTATAAGAGAAAAGAGTCTGTTATTATACCAGAAACAGGGACTTTCGTACAAGAAGATTTTGTGAATGAAACTAATCGGTTCACTAAGGACTCTTTTACAATTTTGTGGGTTGGTAAGTTTGACTTCAGAAAAAGGTTGGATTTGGCGATTGCAATCGTGTCACAAATAAAGAATTCCTGTCCCCAAATCATTCTGAAGATTTATGGAACAGGGAATCAGAATCAAATAGATGAGGTAAAATCTTTAGCACAACAGATGGACGCGGAAAGTATTATACAATGGATGGGTAATTGTCCTAATGAACAAGTGACGGGAGACATGCGGAGTGCGGATATTTTTCTTTTCACCAGCGTGAATGAAGATACCTCCACTGTTGTGTTGGAAGCCATTGGTAATCATTTGCCTGTTCTATGTTTTGATACTTGTGGTATGGCTCATGTAATTAACGATGAGGTGGGCATCAAAATTCCTCTTACTAATCCTCAGCAATCGGTTAAAGATTTTGCGGAGAAAATAAAGAACCTCTATCATCATAGAGAGGTGTTGGAAAGGATGTCTCAAAACTGTCGCAAGCGAGCGGAAGAACTTTCATGGGAAAATAAAGCGAAGCAGATGGTTGAATTGTATGAAAAAGTAGTACAACAGAAAAGCAATGAACGGTGTTAATCCAAAAGGCACTAAGTGTAAATCAGAGAAGTCTTCTGGGGTGGATGGACTTTTCATGTTCCAGTTGTGAAAAATGTGAGCATTGGATGTGTTGCCTTGATGCTAAATAGGGAAAAGTTCAGGGGGTGAATTGAAAATCTTGGGTGTTTTGATTTGGGATTCAAGTTTTTTTGTGTATTTTTGCAAGCGATAAAGACTGAATGGTATGAAGTATCCAATAGGAATACAGGGTTTTGAGAAGATACGCAAGGAGGGATATGTGTATGTGGATAAGACTGCATACGTGTACAAGATGGTGACGGAGGGGAATTATTATTTCCTTTCGCGGCCTCGTCGTTTTGGGAAAAGTCTGATGATTTCCACGCTGGAGGCTTACTTCAAAGGGAAGAAGGAACTCTTTGAGGGACTTGCCATTGCGGAGATGGAGAAGGATTGGAAGGTGTATCCTGTGTTGCACTTGGATTTGAATACTGAGAAATATAGTGATTTGGCTGCACTCAATGGCATCTTGGATGTTGCACTTGCTAACTGGGAAGGTTTGTATGGAAAATCTTCTGTGGAGAAGACCATTTCCAGCCGCTTCATGGGTGTAATACGCCGTGCTTATGAAAAAACGGGGATGCGTGTGGTCATCCTGGTGGACGAGTATGACAAACCGATGCTGCAAGCGATTGGTAATGAGGCTTTGCAGACCGAATACCGCAATACTCTGAAGGCTTTCTATGGGGCATTGAAGACCTGTGACCCTTATATTCAGTTTGCCTTCCTGACGGGTGTGACGAAGTTCGGCAAAGTGAGTGTGTTCAGCGATTTGAACAATCTGAACGATTTGTCAATGGATAGACGATATACGGGTATCTGTGGAATAACGGAGACAGAATTACCTCTGTATTTTGATGAAAGTGTCAAGTTGCTTGCTGAACAAAACGAAATGAAAGAGGAGGAATGTTATGCCCAACTGAAGTATATGTATGACGGATACCATTTCTCCCCCAATACAGAGGGTGTCTATAATCCTTTCAGTGTTTTGAACACATTTTTGAAAAGGACATTTGGGATGTATTGGTTTGAAACTGGCACTCCCACATTCCTCGTGGAATTGTTGAAGAAACATAAATACAGCCTTGAAAAGATGGAGCAGGTGCAGACAACGGCTGATGTGCTGAACAGCATCGATTCCATGTCAGACAATCCCATCCCTGTCATCTATCAAGCAGGCTATTTGACCATCACGGGCTATGATGCCCGGTTTAAACTCTACAAACTGGGCTTCCCCAACAAGGAGGTGGAGGAAGGTTTCATGCAGTATCTCTTGCCTTTCTACTGCTCATACAGCAGTGTAGATGCGCCTTTCCAGGTTTCACAGTTTGTGCGCGAGGTGGAGGCGGGAGATACGGAGTCGTTCTTGTTGCGGTTGAAGAGTTTCTTTGCCGACACGCCATACGAATTGGTGAAGGATTTGGAAAATCATTATCAGAATGTGCTTTTCATCCTCTTCAAACTTTGTGGCTTCTACGTGAAGGCGGAATACCACACTTCGGCTGGCCGTATCGACATGGTGCTGGAGACCGACCAGTATGTGTATGTGATGGAGTTCAAACTGGACGGTAGTGCTGAAGAGGCGATGGAACAAATCGAGAGGAAGGATTATCCTCTGCCATTTGTGGCCAACGGTAAACAGTTGGTGAAGATTGGTCTGAACTTCAGCAACGAGACACGCAATATCGACAAATGGATTGTGGCATAAATCCGTCGCCACAAACATAACAAATTTCTCTATTCTTTTATCTTGTTGAGAGGGTTGGGGGTGTCACTCCATATCCTCACACATTTATCTCATTTTCACCAAACTTGTGTAAGTTGTCTGTGTGTTCCTTCATGGTGACACGGGCGATTTGCTGATTGTGCTTTATGTTGAAACTTTTAGAACTAAAACTCGTAGAGTCGAAGGAGGCTTTGAAAGCGATTCCCGAAGGTAAAGTGCTGATTAACACCATCAATGCTCACTCGTTCAATGTGGCGCAAAAAGATGAGTTGTTTGCTGAAGCATTGAGCAAAGGTGATTATCTCATTCCCGACGGTGCAAGCATCATCAAAGCCTGCAAGTTCTTGAATGCGGAGTCGCAACCGAAAGAACGGATTGCCGGATGGGATTTGTTTGAGTTTGAGATGGAACGTCTGGAAACTTTAAGTGAAAAGTTAAACGTGAAAAGTCAAAAATCCAAGTTACCAGTTACGCCAGAAGTGATGGGGGGAGAAAGTAATGAGACGGGAGAGCATGAAGAGGGAAGAAAGAAACGGGTGATGTTCATGGGCTCGTCCGAGAAGGTGCTGGGGCTGATTAAGGAAAAGGCGGCGATTGATTACCCCCATTTGGAGGTGGTGACCTATTCACCGCCCTACAAGCCCGAGTTCTCGGCAGAGGACAATGCTGCCATCGTCAAGGCCATCAATGAGGCTGACCCCGACCTGCTGTGGATTGGCATGACGGCTCCCAAGCAGGAGAAGTGGACTTACAGCCATTGGAAGGAACTGGATATCCACTGCCATGTGGGCACCATCGGGGCTGTGTTCGACTTCTATGCAGGAACAGCACAACGAGCCCCCAAGTGGTGGCAGGAGCATTCGTTGGAGTGGCTCTACCGTTTGTGCATCGAGCCGCGAAGGATGTGGAGGCGATATGTTATGGGAAATCCGCTCTTCCTTTGGAACATTCAGAAGGAAAAGTCTTAAAGGTGGTATTTCTCCTTGAAGATATACCACCAGAAACGGATGTGGTCGATAATGGACTTTAGCATTTGGGCCACAAAGGTACTATATATTCTGTAGAACAAAAAAAGTTTCGGGAGATTTTTGTGCAAGAAAAGTTTTTTCAACTTTTACGGTACACACTTGATGAGACCCACGCATTTCCTCAGGAACTGTCTGATGAAGCGTGGAGGTCGCTTTTCGAAATAGCCCGGCAGCAATCGCTGTTGGGCTTGTTGTTTGACGGCATACAGCGGTGGAGCAAGGAGGGGCCGGGACACACGGGGCCTCCCAGGGACGTGTTGCTGAAATGGTACACAATCAGCGAGAGAATCAAGGCTGGGAACAAGAAAGCCAACGCTGTGTGCGCTGAAGTGACGGATGTGTTTGCCCAAAACGGTTTCAGAACTTGTGTCCTGAAAGGGCAGGGCAACACGCTGAATTATCCCAGTCCATTCATTCGGACAAGTGGCGACATCGACCTGTGGATAGAAGGCGGCGTGGCCCAAGTCTTGAGTTTCTTGCGTGGCAAACATTCCTGCGGCAATGTGGCCTACCATCATGCAGATGCCGGGACTTACAGGGGAGTGGCGGTGGAAGCCCATTACCGCCCTTCATTTATGGCAAATCCTGTTCATAACCAGCGCATGCAGGAATGGTTCAAAACAGTGCAGGACGAGCAATTCTCCCATCAAGTGCATCTTGCGGATGAAGAGGGATGGGTATGTGTGCCAACCCATGCCTTCAATCGTGTCTATCAATTAACACATATCTTCAAGCATGTCATACAGGACGGAATCGGACTGCGCCAAATCATTGACTATTACTTTGTGCTGAAGCAGGGATTTACGGAGGAGGAACGGGTACATGATGAGCGTTTGCTGAAGCACTTGGGTTTGTATAAGGCTGCTTCGGCGGTAATGTATGTACTCAAGGATACGTTGGGATTGGAGGAGAAATGCTTGCTGGTGACACCCAATAAGAAGTTGGGTAGTTTTCTTCTGGATGAAATCATGCTGTCGGGCAACTTCGGGCAGTATGACCCGCGAGTGAAGCACGGTGTGTCGCAATGGGAAAAGAACCTCCAGCGGCTGAAGCGCGACTGGCGGCTCGTGTGGTATTTCCCGTCGGAATGTCTGTGGGAACCAGCGTTCCGATGGTATCATTTCTTTTGGCGGTTGCGACATGAAGGGCATTCAGGCGTGTCCTCCTGCATGCTGTAGAGTTTGGCCACCAAGGCACCGCTGATGTTGTGCCATACGCTGAAAAAAGCACCGGGGATGGTGGCGAGGGGGGCAGAGGCAAAGTGAAGGGTGGCGAGCGAGCAGGCGAGGCCGCTGTTCTGCATACCCACCTCGATGCTGATGGCGGCGCGTTTGGAGTGGGACAGTCCTAAGAGGCGACCGATTCCGTAGCCCAGTGCGAGACCGCTGAGATTGTGCAAGATGACAACCGAAAGGATGATGAGGCCGCTGTTCAACAGCCGTTCGGCATTGTGCCCCACGACGATGCCAACCGTCAGGGTTATCATCACGCTGGAAAAAGCAGGAAGGTAAGCCACGGCGTGTCTGGTGAAAGTGGGCAAGTACTTCTGAATAAGGAATCCCGCCACGATGGGGGCAATGACCACATAGACAATGGAAAGGAGCATGCCCCACGCATCCACCTGGACAAAGGTGCCGGCCATCAGCCAGGTGAGCAAAGGTGTCATCAGCGGTGCAAGCAGAGTGGAGGTGGCGGTCATGCCGACCGATAGGGCCAAGTCGCCTTTGGCCAGATAAGTGATGACATTGGAGGCAGTGCCGCCCGGACAGCAACCTACGAGGATGACCCCCAGTGCCAAGTCGGCAGGCAGGGCAAACGTCCGGGTGAGCAACCATGCCATGAGCGGCATGATGGTGAACTGTGCCAGACAGCCAATCAGCACATCTTTCGGGCGGCTGAACACCACCCTGAAGTCCTCAGGCTTCAGCGTCAACCCCATGCCAAACATGATGAGGCCCAGCATCGGGTTGATGGCTTGTGTGTCGATTCGGTTGAAAGGTGCTGGCATCAGCAGCGACACGGCTGCCATCAGCAGCACCAACACGCCCATCCATCGGGCAATGAAATCACAGATACGTTTCATCGATTAGAACTTACATGTTAAGTGATTGCGAAGAGGCACCTACGATTCCTTTCGTAAGTGCCTCTTTTCTTTTGTAGCGGGGGAGGGGCTCGAACCCTCGACCTCCGGATTATGAATCCGACGCTCTAACCGGCTGAGCTACCCCGCCATCGTTGTGGGTTTTCCCGTTAGCGAGTGCAAAGGTAAGAAAAAAATGGGAATTGGAAATGAGGAATTGGGAATTATTTTCAAAGAAAGGGCGTTTTTTTTCATTTCTCCCTCTTTTTTGTGTAGAAAAACTCGTTTTTGGAACAAAAAACGACGAAAAAGTGACAATTCCACATTCCACATTCCTCATTCCTCATTAAAAATCCGTACCTTTGCAGCCGTTTTGATAAAGGATTATAGTATTAATTAAGGTAAAAACGAATCAGAACTATGGCTTACAATTTGCTGAAAGGAAAGAGAGGCATCATTTTTGGTGCACTGAACGACCAGTCCATCGCTTGGAAGGTGGCAGAACGCGCTGTGGAAGAAGGTGCACAGATTGTGCTCACCAACACCGCCGTGGCATGCCGCATGGGCACCATCGCCCAGTTGGCAGAGAAGACGAATGCAGTAGTGATTGCTGCCGATGCCACCAGCGTGGAAGACCTGGAGATGCTCTTCTCCGAGGCTCAGAAAGCACTCGGCGGAAAGATTGACTTCGTGCTCCACTCCTGCGCCATGAGCGCCAACATGCGCAAGAAGCGCACCTACGACGACCTCGACTACAGCCTTCTCGACAAGACGCTCGACATCTCGGCCATCTCCTTCCACAAGATGCTGCAAGTGGCTAAGAAACTCGACGCACTGGCCGAGAACGCCAGTGTGCTTGCCCTCACCTATGTGGCCAGCCACCGCACTTTCTTCGGCTACAACGACATGGCCGATGCCAAGTCGCTCCTCGAGTCCATCGCCCGCTCCTTCGGCTACATCTATGGCCGTGAGAAGGGTGTGCGTGTCAACACCATCAGTCAGTCGCCCACCTACACCACCGCCGGTTCGGGCATCAAGGGCTTCGACGGTCTCTACGATTTCTCCGACCGCATGTCGCCTCTGGGCAATGCCAGTGCCGACGAGTGTGCCGACTACTGCATCGTCATGTTCTCCGACCTCACCAAAAAGGTCACCATGCAGACCCTCTTCCACGATGGCGGCTTCTCCAACATGGGTATGTCCCTGCGCGGCATGACGCAGTACAACAAGTCCTTCATCGAGGAGAACACCGATAAGGAAACAGGTAAGATCATCTACGGATAACCAGCCATTCTTTGAGTCAATTCATCAGCAAGGGCGGATGCAAGGATTATTCCTGCATCCGCCCTTGTTCGTTGTATAGGCACTCCCAAGGGAGGTTGGGCTCTTACCACAAAGTGCTCTTGGAGTCCTGCCAGATACTGCTTTTACGTTCATTTCCTAAGGCCTCGACATTTTTGTCCACCTTCTGCTGGGGCGAATAGTTGACCTGAGGGTTAGAGGCTGCCAACATCCCGAGAAGGGAAATGGATACAGTCTCCATGCGAGGCGCAAGATAAATCTTTTTCATTTTCTTTCTTGATGCTTATAGTTGATTCTTTTCGTTGATTCTTTTTTTGTTTATGATTGAGCTTTATTGATTCGTCAGATAGATGTTGATGACATAGACCGCATCGGCAATGTCTATCACACCATCGCCGTTCGCATCGGCCAGCCCTGTATTCAGGCCGTCGCTGTTGCCCGTCAGATAGATGTTGATGATAGCCACGGCATCAGCCACGTCCACCGTCCCGTCCTCGTTGGTGTCGCCTTTGGCATGGGTCTGCACGTCGTCCTGCCCCTCCACATGGCTGGGGTCAGCGGGGCTTGCGGGGTTGAAGGGCAGTGCCTTGAATCGTGCCACCAGCGTCACGTCGTTGTAGTCGGCCAAGTAGTTGAAATTCTGCACGTCCGTCAGTTGAGTGCCGTTGAGAAACCAGCCCACAAACTCATGCAGTGGGTCCGTGCCCGTGATGTTCAGGCTCACATATTGTTCTGCCTCCACATAGGCGCCGCTGGTTTGGTTGAACGTACACACCCCCTCTGGTTCCGAGGTTAGGTAGAGACGGCTCTTCACCCTCAGGGTTGGCTCGTTCGGATTGCTCGGCGTAAAGTCATACACCGCCACGAAGTCCATCGGACCTGCCACGCTGGTGTAGTTGAAGTTCAACCCTGTGGCCTCGTAGCGTTCGCCGTTCAGTTCCCAGTGGTTGAACGTGTAGCCCGATTTGGCCGAAGTGCTCACCGTCACCGATTGTTCTGGTGCGTAGTTCCCTTTTCCGCTTGTATAGGCAGCACCCTCTGGTTGGCAGGTCACCGTCAGCGGATAGTAGAACACCGGCACCTGCGGGTCGGCAGGGTTGGTGGGGTTGAAGTCATTCTGTGCCTGCATGCTGCTCGTGACGAGCAGCAGCAGTACACTGATGAGGATTGAGGTCTTTTTCATACGTCATGCCGATTACTTGACAAACATCTTGGCAGTCTTGTTGCCCACCTTCACCACGTAGGTGCCCATAGGCAGACTCACAAATCCGTTGCCTGTAGGTTGAGCCACTACGGTGCCGTTGGTGTTGTAGATGACAATCTGCTTACCCTCGGCACCACCGAAGTTCAGACCGCCCTTCTGCATGCCGATGACCACGCCCGTCGCGTCTTTCAGGTCGCGGATGGCCGTTGCCTCGTTCGATGGGAGGAGCATGAAGCGTGTGTTGTTCGTGCCTGCCTCAGTCTCAAACTCGTAGGCACCCAGCGAGAGGTCGAAGGTCATGTTCTTTTGGGTGTCGAGCAGCAGCATGGGCATATCCATACGGCTCGCTTCAATGTGCAGTGTGCCAGCGCGTTGAGCCGAGTAGCCCAGACGAATGTCGCCCGTGCTGGGACGCTCGTTGATGGCCATCTGCACTCCGTTCTCCACCGTGTAGATTTGCGCGGCAGCCTCACCGCTCATGAACTTGGCTGCATCGCACTCCAGTTCATAGTTGTGGCTGGCCTTCTCGTTCAGTACCACGCGAGTGCGGTCGGCATCGGCAGTCTCGTCGTTGCCGATGGTCAGGTTAATGAGCAGACGCTCTGGGGCAATTCCCTGAGCACGGCGCATGTTGGCCTGGTTCTTTTTCTTCTTCTCGCTCTGCGTGTAGGTTTCGCGGCGTTCAGCCTCGAAATTTATTTCTTCGACGCTCTCTGGCTTTTGCACGAAGAAGGCCTGATAGGGCTGCAGGTGATAGTCGTCATCGCCTGGGCGGTAAGCCTCATAACTGCTACCGTTCCATACGGTGATGGGAGCGCTGAAGTCGTTCTCGTCTATGCTGTAGTAACAGGAGTAGGGGTTGCCCACAAAGTTCCAACTGGCATTGGCAGCATTGCCGTTGCCTGTCGTGTAGGAAGCCAGCGGTTTAGGCTTGTCGCCACCGAAACTGGGGCGGTCGAAGGTGATGATGAGTTTGCCCTTTGCGCTCGACTGGAAGATGTAGCCCTGTCCAGCCAGCAGTTTCTCGCCCTCCACGTTCTTCCATCCGTTGGCACCCTGCATGGCGCGGATGAGACCGTCATACGTTCTCCACACATACTGGCCCGGATATTCGCAGTCGGCAATCGTCACGTCGTAGGGGAAACTGAAGAAATACCACTTGTCGGCTTTCACTTGCAGTTTCACTCTCAGTTTGTTCACAGGCAGGTTGCCTTGTGTTTCGCCGTTATCCTCGCCAATCAGCGAGGCACCTGTGCCGTCGCCGTCCACGTTCTGGTCCACCTCGTCGAAAGGTTGTGGCGTGTCGCCCTCCACGATGATGCCACCCTGCTCGCCCAGTTCGGCGTCGGGGGCTTCGGGAATGCGTTCCACGCCGTCCTCGAAGGTCACATCGCTGTTGGCGTAGAAGTTCTCGTAGTCGCCGGGTTGCAGAGCGCAGACTTTCACCTCAAGGAACTGGCTCCAGTTGGTGTCGTAGTAATACTTGTTATACAAGAACTCTGGCACATATAGTGTCTGGTGCTGATAGTCGTTGAAGGTATTGGTGCTGATAGTCGGTACATCCACCATATAGGCATAGATGTCTTTCAGGCTACGGCAATCAGAGAAAGTATAGTCTCCTATGCTTTGAAGATAGGGCGGCAGGTGGAATTCTTTCAGGTTGGAACAGCCTGAAAATGCGTTCGATGACACGACTGTTGTTTGAGGAGATAACTGCACGGATTGAAGGCTGTAACAGTACTCGAAAGTACGGCTATTAATTGTAGCCACCCCTTGAGGAATCGTAATCGAAGAGAGTGCGGAGCATCCTGAAAAAGCACACTCTCCAATATAGGTGAGGCTGTTAGGAAGGTCAATTTCTTTCAGATTTGAACAACTTTCGAAGGCATAATCTCCCAGTATTTCCACCCCCTCCCAATTCGACACACTGCGCAGGTTATAGCATTGGGAGAAAGCGTAATAACCGATGCTGGTGACGGTTGTGGGCAGCACTACCGACATGATTTTTGTGTCTTTTAGGAAACTGCCGCCAAAGACATCGTCCTCAGAGTGATAGCCCTGATAGTATTGGTAGTCGTTCGCCACGATATTGGCTTCTTCCAAATCCAGTTCACGCAGGTTGATCATCTTGTTGCGTATCACCATCATGTCGTAACTGTTGATGGTGCCTGTCACCTTCAGTTTGGTCACCTTCAGCAGATTTTCTTCACCAATCTGGTTGGCGAGGTTAGAAGAGGATTCGTTTGCCGTTACATTCACAGTCTTCAGCACGTTATCGCTGGAGCCTACTATCACATTCTGAAAGTCAGGCCATGCTGTTCGATAGGTATCGACGGCATCATCGGGAACAATCAAGGTGGCTGTGGTAGCGATACTGCTTTTGTCTGACAAGGTACATGGGGTATTTCCTCCGAAAAACATATAAGCCATATTGCAGCCAGAGAAAGCAGACCCTCCAATAGCCGTGACCCCTTCAGGAATGTTGATGGATGTCAGGCTGGAGCAGCCCTGGAAAGCAGACCCTCCAATAGCCGTGACCCCTTCAGGAATGTTGATGGATGTCAGGCTGGAGCAGTTCAGGAAAGCATAGTCTCCAATAGCCGTGACCCCTTCAGGAATGTTGATGGATGTCAGGCTGGAGCAGCCCCAGAAAGCAGACCCTCCAATAGCCGTGACCCCTTCAGGAATGTTGATGGATGTCAGTCTGGAGCAGCCCTGGAAAGCAGACTCCCCAATAGCCGTGACCCCTTCAGGAATGTTGATGGATGTCAGGCTGGAGCAGCCCTGGAAAGCAGACTCCCCAATAGCCGTGACCCCTTCAGGAATGTTGATGGATGTCAGGCTGGAGCAGTTCTGGAAAGCATAGCGTTCAATAGCCGTGACCCCTTCAGGAATGTTGATGGATGTCAGGCTCGAACAACCATTGAAAGCATTGTTCCCTATAGACGTGACACTCTCCGGTATGTTGATGGAGGTGAGGCTCAAACAGCCATAGAAAGCAGTATAGCCAATCTTATTGACAGAATAGGCTGTCTCTCCTATATATACAATAGAAGGAATCACAAGATTAGTAGGAATAGTACCACTAATACAAGGAGTAGAGGTAGAACCATAAAGTGTTGCATTAGAACCACTGGTGGTGAATTTCCACACCGTTCCATTGGCATCTGTCCATTCTGCTGCCGACATGCCGATACTCACACAGCAGATCAGCAATGTGAAAAGAAAATGTTTTGTCTTCATAGTTATTTTGTTTTGACTTTATTGAAATGATTATAAAGATAGTTCACGACATTGGGCGCAAAAGCTCCAACTGCATCCTTAAAGACTGCCTGGAGAAAACTAGTGATTTCTGCCAAACCATCCTGAGGAAGGCCTTTGCTATTTGTTGCTATACATTTCGTGGCACGTTTAGCGATCTCCGTTTTGTCTTCAAAATCGGCAATGAGCAAGACCAAATCAGCAGGGGTGAGTTTGATGATGTTGCCTGTGAAGTTGCAATCAAAAAAGCTGCCCTTCTCTTCAATCAACTCACTCAAGTATTCTCTGAGGGCCTTGTTGTTGACGGCAATGAGAATGTTTCCTTGATTGTCTATCTTGAAGGTTTTGGTAGTGACAATAGTGTAGAATTCATTCTTGTAGAGATCCTTGTCTTTGGGGTGTTGTAAATCCACCTCATAGCGCAGGCGCTTCACTTTTGAGATGGGCATTTTCAAATACGTGCTGATGAAATGGTCTGACTTGTCTTTACCTTCGTTGTTGAGATAAAGGTACATCAGTTCCACTTCGTAGTCGTTCTTATTCATGGAGCCGAAACGCTCAAAGCAGCGTTGCAGAAAAGTGTCAACCTCTTTCCATTTTTTTGTATCCATAGGCTTTCTTTTGGGGGGTATGTACAATTCTCATGAGAGTTTTATTTGACCAGCACCTTCTTTCCGTCTTGAATGTATATACCTTTGGTGGGTTGTATCACGCGACGGCCCGACAGGTCGTGGTAGAAGGTGTTGGGGGTGGTCTTTCCGTTCTCCACACCCGAAATGTGGGTTGTCTCTGCATCTACAAAGCGGAATCCCATCACGTTGGCCAGTGAAACTGAAGAGGAGGGGGTGAAGTAGCAGCGGCCAGCAGGGAGGCTGAAGTTTTCACCCTCAGCATCGTAGAACATGGGGCCTGCACCTTGGTTCTGCATGATGTAGCCCGTGTTGACCATGGTGGGGGAGAGTACACCAGTCAGGTAGCCCTCAGTATAGATGTCCTCATCGGGGTAGGTGGCAGAGAGGTTCACCGTTCCGCTGATGTTGCCACTATAGCCATTCTCAGCATAGACGATGTAGGGTTTGCATGCCGTGATGCTGCTGGCGGTGGTCAGGTAGAGGCTCTGCGCTTCGGTATCGACCGACATGCACTGGTAGGCTTTCACGCCTGTGGGCAGTGCGGCATCGAAGGGCAGGATGAGGGTGCCTATCTTGTTGGTGGAACTGATGTTGAGGGGCAGGGTGCGCTCGGCTGGAATGCCTGTGGCGAAGGGGCGGCAACTGAAATCGGCTGGCACGTACTTCTTGGCTCCCTCTTTCTGCACCAGCGCAATGCCCGACACGGTGATGATGGGCTTGGGGGAGAAGGTGAACTGGGTCGCATCGAGTTCAACATAGACACGGAAAAGGGTGCCAGAGTTCTTGATGAACTCGTCATTCACATTCGACGTACAGGCAACACGCAACTGATTAGTAGTAGGCGAAAAACAAGACACGGTGTGCGTATAGACCTTCACCTCCTTTTCTTCGCCCGTTTCATCATCTATTTCCGTATCGGTGGTGTAGGGATAGACCGCAGCAGTTGTCTTTAGCATAGTGACACGTGGATTGCCACTTGTGTTCGTTGCCAAAGCGATGCCTGTGGGCAAGAAAATGTCCATGTTGTAGGCGGTGTAGGGGCGTGATCCTTCGAGACTTACATCGAAGTAGGTATTGCTGCCACTTGTTTTCAAGTCGCTCAGTACAATTCTGTCGGTGGTTGATTCTTGTGCCCTCGTCTGGGTGGTTATACATAGTAGGAAGAGGACAATGAGATAGAAAATGAGTATAGGCTTCTTCATAAAACAATGTTTTTTAGTTGCCTATAGACGCTTCTGATTCAGCTGGTTAGTTGGGTGGGTTAGTGTGCTAAAAAGACGTGAGCGTCTGTACTTCTCGTCTATCCCACCATACGGGCCTCGCATTGCCTTCGACCAGGATAGACAACGCCATTAGCCCACGCCCGAGGGATATATACAAACTCACTTCACCATGGTAGCCACTAAGGGCTGTGCATGTGTGGAAGGGAGGATGTGTAATATACCTCACGTGGACGTTTCGTTGCCGTATCTTCTGGTCTGAAATTGCGAGTTTCGTATGGTCGAAGATAACGTTTCGGTAAACGTCCTTTTCTGTAAAACAGACCCTTGCTCCATTGGGTTGGCAGCTTGGAATCCGTGGCAAATATAGGAAAAAAGGGAAATGCCTCCAAGTTTTTTTGCCATTTTTTTTCGATAATGGCAGAAAGACGTGGAGGATATGGGAGAAAAACAGGCAAAGTGTTTGATGTGAAGTGCCGTTTCCACCCTACGTGCAACGCCGTTGCTATTGCAATTTGCACGGCGTACAGATTGTATATTGTACGGCGTAGCAATTGCAATAGCAACGGCGTTGTGGTGAGAGGGGGTGTTCTTTATTATTGTGGGTGTACGAGTTGTTGCAGAAACTCTTGTGGAGTTAATACGGGTATTTGTGCCTTTTGGAAGTCTTTTACATTTCTTGTGATGATGATGTCGGCACCCTCCATCAGGGCGGAATGATACTGCATGGCATCTTCAAAATCTTCAAAAGGTGTCTCTACGGCATTTCTTATTGTCTCTTCGTTGACGGTTGTTACACCACATAGGGTGATGAAGCATTTATAATTCTTGAGAATGTCATGTTGACTCATTTTGTAGTGGGATTCCAATACATAACTTCCTGTTGCAAAGGAAAGTGAGGAAACTGCTAATTCCATTTCACCTTGGCTGGCTAATGATATGATGGAGGCTGCTGGCGCATAAAAATCTCCTCTCTTTGCGATGAAGTCCAAGAACACGTTTGTGTCAATAAAAACCTTCTTCATTGATATTTCTTGTGTAGGTAGTTGCTGTATGCTTCTTTGACGTTAAAATCTGTGGGCAGAGGGTCTATTTCGCTAAACATCATTGCCACAACTGGGGAAATCTGTATGTCCTCCTTGTGCATCCTGCGGAATCCTTTTAATGGTCCTGTGGTGATGATATCGGAAGTGGCACTGTCTCCCTTGTGCAATTGGGCTTTCTGCTTGGTTTCGGCTTTGGCTTCCTCAATCAGACGTTCTCCAAGCCACTTCTTGTTGTTGGTGGTCAATGCCATCGCATGGACGATGTTCAGCACGTTGTTCATTGACATGGTTACGTTCATAGGCTGTTGTTTTTCTTTATTTCTCTGTGCAAAAGTACAACTAAATTCTTTACAATCCAAAGATTTGCAGAAAAAAAGAAGGAGAGCGTTGGCTCTCCTTCTTATAGATGGGGTTGTTATTTCACCCGGATGGTCTTGCCGCCCACGATGTAGATGCCGCCGGGCTGCATGGCTGCAGCGGAGATGGGGGTGCCGCTGAGGGTGTAGGCCCTGTTCTTGTTGCCCTGGAGGGGTGAGGTGCCTGGGGCGGTGACGGCTCGGATGGCATCGGGGTCTTCGGGCGTGTCTTCGAGGATGCGGGTGAGGGTGAAGTTGTCGAAGATGGCCCAGTCTTGGCTGATGGTGGTCGATTTCTTCACGCCGATGCGCAGATGGCCGTCGTCGCCTACGTGGCAGAGGAGGGTGTTGGGGTAGAGGTCGGTACGGAAATAGACGCTGGTCTGTTCCATGGTGTTGGGCACGTAGCCGTAACTGGTGGCCATCACGCCGACGGCTCCTTTCTTGCCTGCCTCTTCGATGATGGACTGGAGCGGTGTGCTGACGTTCTCGGTGCCATTGGCATAGAGGGTGGCGTTAAGGTGTTCGGTGCCGGCCTTGTGGGTGGAGGCGGCGTTGGCCGTGGTGCCGGCGCGGTAGAAGCCTTGGCAGGCGAGGAGGTATTGGCCGGCGGGCAGGCCTTCAATGTCTTGATAGACATCGAAGGTGGTGTTGTACTTCTCGGCGCAGTTGTAATCTACCGTGGGAGAGCCTTTCCAACCTGCTCCCGAGTTGCCTTCGAACGACGGGTTGACGATGTAGCCTGTGTAGTCGGTCTTTTCCACTTCGGGAAAGGAGGACACGCTCTCGGCGCGTACCTCATTGTTTTCCAGATAGACACGGATGGTTTCACCCTGCTTGATGCTGTAGTCGTTGAGGGCAGCAGTGGCGATGGCGACATTGATGACACCATCGGCTGTGGCGGTGATGTAAGCCGAGGTGTCGTCGATGAGTTGGGCGGTCAGGTGGCTGCCCGACACCATGACGGCGAGCGGATGGGCCACGGAGTTGTTCTGCTGCACGGTGAAGGTGACGGTTGCCTTGCCACTGTTGATGGTGGTGGGCTGGTAGAAGACGGGAGCGACAACTGATTCTTCGCCTTGAATGTAGAAGTCTTTCAGTGTGGCGGTGTTCTCGCCCTTGAAGTTGCTGGCTATGAAGTAGTAGCGGTCAGCATCGGGAACGATTACACCGTTCCAGCCTGTGGGCAGTTGGTCCTTCAGCGGCAGCATGAGACCTGCCATCTCTTGGGTCTTTTCGGCGTTGATGTTGCTGTAATAGACGAGGTTGCGGGCATCGACCACGTCGCCTGTCTTCACGCTGCGGGCGGTGTTGGAGTACATGGGGTAGAGTTTCGACGTGTAGATGGAGTTGTTGGCTCCACGGTCGCCGAAGGCTACCAGCCCATGCGCTGGGCGGACGATGCCGAGTTCGTTGTCGATGTTCACCCAGTTGCTCTCGAATGTGGTGAAGGTTGTGCCGTCCAGTTGCTTGTGGGTCATGTTCTCGCCCTTACTATAATATAATGTACGCGAAGTCTTCATCAACTCGTCGGTGGAGATGGCGAGCATGCCGCCCTTTTCGGCGGTGATGGTGGCGGCGGAGTTAGCCGTCACGTAGTCGAGATAGATGAGGGCGTTCTGCGGGGTGGAGTAGAGGGCGAAGCGGTTGTTGAGGGTGTTGTCGTTGACGTTCAGTTCGCCGTTCATCACGTAGCCGTTGCCTTTGAGTTGGTAGATGCCGCTGACCACGGGCGTGGCGTTGGTGCCTTTGCCGCTCACCTCGTACCAGCCGAGGAGGTTGCCCGTGTTGTTGGCACGATAGGGCACCACAATCTTGTTCTTGTCGGGCGAGTTGGCGGCGAAGTAGCCAGTGTAGGACTTCAGTCCTGTGCTCCACGAGAAGCAGGTGAAGCGGTCGTCGGTCGAGGCACGGACGATGTTCTGGCAGGGAATCATGCGGGCCTCGCCAAACTTCTGGTTGAAGTCGTCCCACTGGGTGGGGGTGAGGTCGGCGGTGGAGAGCACGTCGTGCATCAGGTAGGTCATCATCACGCGGTGAGCCTCCACGCCCATGCGGCGGGCACCCACGTCGGCCCGGAGCAGCCAGGAGCCGTCCGAGGTGGTCTTCTGGCGTGCCTGGATGTACTTGTAGGCCATGTTCTCCAGCATCAGGGCATGTGGGTCGCGCAGGAAGCAGGCGAGGGTGGAGTAGGAGGTAATCTGGTCGTAGAGGAAGAGGCTCCAGTCGTTGCCGTTGGGCATGGCCAGTTCGCCGTCGGGCAGGGCGAGCCAGTTGAGGATGTTGTCCTGCACCTCCTGGTTGTGGTGCATCAGGGCGTTGGTTTTCCACTTCTCTTCGCCTTTCACGCCCAACTGGAACATCTTGAGTGCCAGGGCTGCTTCGCCGAGTTCTTGTTGCACCACGTTCTGGTAGGAGGTGTGGAAGAGGTTGTGGTTCTGCAGCGAGTAGTCGTCGTAGAGGTTCTGGCCTTTGTAGAGGTCGGCGTATGTCTTGGCATCGTACCACTCGTCAATGACGGCGGTGTTGTTGATGTCGGAGGGATGTGAGTAACTGTTGATGGCAAACTCGCGCAGTCGTTCAAACCACTTGGGGGCCAGCGGGTCGTCGGGGAAGAGTCCGAGGGTGGCGGCGAGGATGTCTGCCTCCCAGCCGTTTTCCTCGGCCTTGGTGTCGCCGGCATAGCCCGTGGGGATGGTGCGGTTGAGTTCGTAGTTGCACTCGGCTTTCAGCAGTTTCTCGATGTAGCCTTTCTGGCCGATGCTGAGTTTGTCCCACTGGAAGAAGGCGGAGTAGGCCACCGACATGGCCCAGAGGGAGGACTCCCACACGGCATCGCCGGTGGAGGTGCTGCCCCAGTAGTTGTTTCCTGCGCAGACCTTCAGTTTGTTGGCCTTGTGGGTGGAGTAGGCGAAGATGAGTGACTTCATGGCCATGTCTTCTATCTTGGTCCACGTGATGCCAGTGGGCAGGGTGACACCAGCGGGCTTGCCGTACTTGACGAGGAAGGCACAAATCATGCTGAGGTCGGCGTTGGGACGCACACCTCGCTCGTCGTTGCCCATCGTGTTCTCGCCCTTGAAGCAGCCGCAGGCCTCGTTGATGGAGTTGGGGGCTGCACATTCCTGAAAGTCATTCTTCAGATAGGTGGAGAAGTTGGCGAGCATCTGCAGGAGGTCGGCTTTCATCTGGGGTTCTGGCACGAAGTCGGCCTTGATGACACCCTCGGTGAAGGACGACACGGCCTCTTCGGTCGGGTCTTCTGGCTCGGTGTAGTCGTCGGGCAGTTTGAGGAGTTTCACGTTGTCGAGGAGGATGGAAGTGCCGGCTCCGTTCACGAAGTTGATGTTAAGACCTAAGGTGATGGTGCTCTCTGTCGCTACCTCAAAGAGGGCTTCCGTGGTTGTCCATGTGGATGGGATGCTTGTGGAGAAGGACAGAGATGTGGAGGCTGTGCCAGCCACGACTGAGGCGGTAGAGGTTGAGGTGGTGGCAGCCTTGATGTCAATGGCGAACTTGTATTTGCCCGCTTGCAACTTTACTTTCTGTGTGAGTGAAGCCGTCTGGGCAGTCCAGGCATTGCGAATGTAGAGCATCTGCTTTCCGTCGGAAGGTGTGCCTGGAGCACCATAGTTGTTGTCGGTGGCTGTGGCCGAAGAGGTCATGAGGTCAACTACTGCGAATCCGCTTGTGGGAGCGGCGATTGTCCAGCCTGTCACGGACGATACGGCATATCCTCCACGAGAATCTGCTGTTTCGCTGGTGGCATCCTGCTCAAACGATGGATTTTGGATGTATTGTGCTGTCACATCCTCTTGTGCATTGGCGGAGATGGCCAAGGCGAAAAGAAGTAAGGCAATAGGTTTTTTCATATAGGTTATTTTTGTGTTAGTTGAACAATGAAAAGAAAAAGCCCAGAGGCTCCTCTTGTGAGGAGTCTCTGGGCTTGATGGATTATTTCAGCCGTGCTAATGTTTCCTTGATGCGCTTCAATGCCTCGACGATGTTCTCGTCGCTGGTGGCATAACTCATGCGGAAGCATTCGGGCGAACCGAAAGCATCGCCGCCAACCGTGGCCACGTGGCCCACTTCGAGCAGGTACATGGCGAAGTCGGTGGAGTTCTGGATGACGCGGTCGCCGTCTCGCTTGCCGAAGTAACTGGAGCACTTGGGGAAGAGGTAGAAGGCACCCTGTGGGTCGTTCACTTCGAGACCGGGGATGTCCTTGGCCAACTTTACGATGAGGTTCTTGCGGCGTTCGAAAGCCTGACGCATCTCCTCCACACACTCTTGGGGACCGGCGAATGCGGCCTCGGCGGCTTTCTGCGACACGGAGCAGGGGCCGCTGGTGTATTGGCCTTGCAGTTTGTTGCAGCCTTTCACAATCCATTCGGGGGCAGCGATGAAACCGATGCGCCAACCTGTCATGGCGTAGGCTTTGCTGACACCGTTGATGACCACCACGCGGTCTTTGATGTCGGCGAAAGAAGCCATCGAGGCGTGTTTGCCCACGTAGTTGATGTGTTCGTAGATTTCGTCGGCAATCACGATGATGCGCTCATGCTTCAGCAGCACGTTCTTCAGCCCTTCCAGTTCCTCCTGGCTATACACAGAACCTGTGGGGTTGCTGGGCGAGCAGAGGATGATGGCTCGCGTCTTGGGCGTGATGGCTGCCTCCAACTGGGCTGGCGTGATTTTGAAGTCCTGCTCGATGGGAGCATCGATGAAGACGGGTGTGCCTTCGGCCAGCAGCACCATCTGAGGATAGGACACCCAGTAGGGGGCGGGGATGATGACCTCGTCGCCAGCGTTGACGAGAGCCATGATGGTGTTGCACACCGACTGCTTGGCACCGTTGGAGCAGAGAATCTGTGAGGGCTTGTAGTCCAGTCCGTTCTCATTCTTGAGTTTGTTCACAATGGCCTGCTTCAGTTCGGGATAGCCAGGCACGGGGCTGTAGCGGCTCCAGTTTTCCTCCACTGCCTTGATGGCAGCGGCCTTGATGTGGTCGGGTGTGTTGAAGTCTGGCTCGCCCACACTCATGTTGATGACATCGATGCCCTGAGCCTTCAACTCAGAACTCTTCTGACTCATGGCCAACGTTGCGCTTGGCGAGAGTCGGTTCAATCTTTCTGACAGATTTTCCATATATTTTTATTTATTTGTTAAAATGCAAAGTATGTCCCATGCGCTCCTTCTTGGTGCGCAGGTAGCGTTCGTTGTAGCGGTTAGGGGTGATTTCGATGGGCACGTTCTCCACGATTTCCAGTCCGTAGCCTTCCAGTCCCACGCGCTTGACGGGGTTGTTGGTGAGTAGGCGTATCTTGCTGATGCCGATTTCGCGCAGAATCTGTGCCCCCACGCCATAGTCTCTGAGGTCGGGGTCGAAGCCCAGATGGATGTTGGCATCCACCGTGTCGAGGCCTTCTTCTTGTAGTTTGTAGGCGGCTATCTTGTTCATCAGGCCGATGCCGCGTCCCTCTTGGATGAGATAGACGATGGCTCCCTTGCCCTCCTTCTCGATGAGTTGCATCGACTTGTGCAGTTGTTCGCCGCAGTCGCACCGCTGGCTACCGAAGATATCGCCTGTGGCGCAACTGGAGTGCATGCGCACCAGCACCGGTTCGTCGGGCTTCCATGTGCCCTTGATGAGTGCCACGTGTTCCAGTCCGTTGCTCTTCTGACGGAAGGGGATGATGCGGAAGTGTCCGTACTCCGTCGGCATGTCGGCCTCCACGCCTTTCTCCACAAGGCTTTCTTTCTGCAGGCGGTAGGCGATGATGTCTTTGATTTGGATGAGTTTCAGCCCGAACTCTTCGGCTTTCTCTATGAGTTGGGGCATGCGGGCCATGGTGCCGTCGGGGTTGAGAATCTCGATGAGAGCAGCGGCGGGACGCAGACCAGCCAGACGTGCCAGGTCGATGGATGCTTCGGTGTGGCCCGAACGGCGCAGCACACCGTTGTCCTGAGCATAGAGGGGGTTGATGTGGCCCGGACGACCGAAGTCGCTGGCTTTTGCCTCGGGATTGGCCAGCCATTGGATGGTGGCGGCACGGTCGTGGGCACTGACACCAGTGGTGCAGCCCTCCAACTTATCGACTGTCACGGTGAAGGGGGTGCCCAGCATGGAGGTGTTTTCCTCCACCTGATGGGGCAGTTCCAACTCTTTGGCTCGCGAGATGGTGATGGGAGCACAGAGTACGCCACGACCCTCGCGGAGCATGAAGTTCACCTTGTCGGGAGTGATTTTTTCGGCAGCGATGATGAAGTCGCCCTCATTCTCACGGTCTTCATCATCCACGACAATCACGAACTTGCCTTGTCGGAAGTCCTCGATGGCTTCTTCTATCTTACTGAACTGAAAGGATTTTTCCATATATGTAGTCTTTGATTTGTTCTGAGTATTTGATGACGGCTCGCAGGTCTTTGCGACGGCGGCGGTAGAAGCGGAAGTTGCGTGTCTCAATCACGGGATAGCCGTTGAGCAGGCGCAGCACATGGGGGTCTTTGCTGTTCGAGAGCACCTCGATGATGTATTCCATCATGAGGTTGATACCTTCGGCCTTCATGTCTTCGCGCGTCGAGAACCAGTAGCGCACGATGTAGGCCATGTAGCCGAAGAAGGTGGCATGTGGCAACTCGCCCAGATACTCTCGGCTGGTCGTGATGAGTTGTTCCAGCGTCTTGTACATGTCGGCGTAGTCGGGGTCGTTGATGATGACCTCCTTGCGGGTGATGTTGCGCTTGGGACGGATGCCCAGCAGTTTCCGCCAGAGGCTGACGTAGGCATCCATGTTGAACACGGCGGAGTCGTTGTTGGACTTCACCGTGAAGAACACACCCAGCGGAGCCAACACGATGGTGCTGAGCCACATGCCCAGCCAAACGGGCATGTCGCCCTCGCGGCCCACCTTCATGCCGAAGGTGTTGATGATGTAATAGACGATGAAGATGATGACGGCCACCACCACAGGGAAACCCAGTCCGCCCTTGCGGATGATGGCCCCTAAGGGCGCACCGATGAAAAAGAACATCAGACAGGCCAGCGACATGGTGATTTTCTGCCAATACTGAATCCAGTGGCGGCGAATCTGCTTGTCGCCATATTCTATCACTTCGGCCTTGTAGTTCACGTCCATTTCCTGGAAACTGGCTTTTTGCAAGGCTTCCATGATGATGCGCTGCTTGTCTTGGGAACTGGTGCTTTTCAGCAGGGTGTCGATGTTGACGCTCGACTTCGGCACACTGGCACTTCTGGCTATGACGCTCTGGATGTGTTTCTTCTCTTCTGCCTCCAGTTGTGCCCTCCTTTCCTTATCCATGTGGGCGATGGCGAGGGAGTCGTAGTCGGAGATGCGCGTCTTGTGCGGGATGTTGAGCGAGATGCGCTGCATGTCGTTGTAGAAGATGGTGCTCAGGCTGTCATAATAGTTTTCCATCGAGTCGATGTCGTGTGTCAACTTGCTCATGTTCTTGGTCAGAGCCGAAGTCGCAATATCTTCCTGGTCTGCCATGTTGAAGTTGGTGTCGAAGTCGATGACAAAGTGCTTCTCCACAAAGGTCTCTCGGCGGTAGGGCACGTCACGTGCTTGCAGGGCGTTGCTTTGCAGGTTCTCGAACTGCTCGCCCTGATAGAGGTGCAGCAGCAGGTGCTTCTTGTCGCTGGTCGTCTCCAGTCTGCCCGAATCAGCCAGGACGATGTGTGCCCTGTTCACACCGTCTTGCAGGTTGTAGATGACGATGTCGTAGAGCATGCCGGTGTCCTTGTTCTTCTTCTGGATGTAGAGGTTGATGTTCTCGATGCCATCGTAGAAGACACGTTCAGGAATGTCCAGTTCGGGCGATTTCATCTTCATCGACTCCAGCAGTGTGAGAAGGTTCTGCTGTGCTTCAGGTGCAATCTTGTTCTGGAAGTGGAACGAGCCGACGGAGAGGAGGCTGATGAGGATGATGAGGGGACGGAGTGTGCGGAAGAGCGAGATGCCAGCCGCCTTGATGGCCAGCAGTTCCAGGCGTTCGCCGATGTTGCCGAACGAGATGAGCGAGGCCAGCAGGATGGCCAGTGGCAATGCCAGCGGCACCAGTGTCTCGGTGGCATAGAAGAAGAACTTGAGATAAACCTCAAACGAAAGTCCCTTGCCCACCAGGTCGTCAATCCACTTCCACAGAAACTGCATCATGACGACGAACAGGCTGATGCAGAACGTGCCTGCAAACAGCGAGAGAAAGTTCCTCAGGATAAATAGGTCGAGTCGTTTGATGAGTTTCATGCGTGTACTCTTGTGCGAAGATGCACAATTTCAAGGTGCAAAGGTACGAAAAAGTTGGGAGTTAGAAGTGAGGTCTGATAACTTTTTCGTACCTTTGCAGCCAAAATCACACAATTATGATTACAGCAGAACAACTGAAAGACATTAAAGACAGGACGGAAGCCCTGCATCGCTACTTGCAGATTGACCAGAAACAGATGGAAGTGGAGGAGGAGGAACTGCGCACACAGGCACCCGGATTTTGGGATGACCAGAAGGCGGCTGAGGCGCAGATGAAGAAGGTGAAGGACCTGAAACGCTGGATTGACGGCTACAACGAGGTGAAGGCGGCAACCGACGATACGGAGGTGGCTTTCGACTTCTACAAAGAGGAGATGAGCACAGAAGAGGAGGTGGACGACTACTATGACAAGGCGTTGAAGTTGATAGAAGACCTGGAACTGAAGAACATGCTGCAAGGCGAGGCCGACAACATGGATGCCGTGCTGAAAATCAATGCCGGAGCAGGTGGCACCGAGGCTCAGGACTGGGCGCAGATGCTCATGCGTATGTATCAGCGCTATGCCGAGCAGCACGGCTACAAGGTAACCATCAGCAACTATCAGGACGGCGAGGATGCCGGCATCAAGACCGTGACGATGGAGATAGCGGGCGATATGGCTTACGGCTATCTGAAGGGCGAGAGTGGTGTGCACCGTCTGGTGCGTGTCAGCCCCTACAATGCGCAGGGCAAGCGCATGACCTCGTTTGCCTCGGTGTTTGTCACGCCGCTGGTCGATGACACCATCAACGTGGAGATTGAGCAGGCGAGGATTTCGTGGGATACGTTCCGAAGCAGCGGTGCCGGTGGACAGAACGTGAACAAGGTGGAGTCGGGTGTGCGGCTGAGGTATCAGTACAAAGACCCCTACACGGGCGAGGAAGAGGAAATCCTCATCGAGAACACCGAGACGCGCGACCAGCCGAAGAACAAGGAGAATGCGTTGAGGCTGCTGCGTTCCATGCTCTACGACAAGGAGTTGCAGCACCGCATGGCCGAGCAGGCCAAGGTGGAGGCTGGCAAGAAAAAGATAGAGTGGGGCAGTCAGATTCGCTCCTATGTGTTCGACGACCGCCGTGTGAAAGACCACCGCACCAACTACCAGACGAGCGATGTGGGCGGTGTGATGGACGGCAAACTCGACGGCTTCATCAAAGCCTATCTGATGGAATTCTCTACTGAAAGTTAAAAACTAAAAATTAAAAATTGAAGTTTCGGATGCTTTTTTCAACAACGAATATTTCGAATACGACGAATTTATACAATACACAATGCACCCAAGGGTGCAACGAAT
>OCVV011194461.1_pt1 | contig 37333 bp, 37 predicted proteins | sample 1539721 | NCBI WGS metagenome assembly OCVV01 (sample SAMN02144230, study PRJEB22623) | gut metagenome | biome: sheep rumen | host: Ovis aries | place: New Zealand | reverse complement strand
ACAATAAATCCAAAGCATTTATATATAAAATTGTAAATGATTAGGAATTGATTATTTTACGTTTTAATCAACAATTTTTCGGAATAATGCTTATTGTCGGTCAATCATCTGTATTCTATTTCCATAATAAAATTCCTTATAGGATTTTATATCGAATCTTCTTTTCAATTATACCATAGTCAGAACTTTTTTCAACCCGACAGATATTTATCCCCTCCACCGCAGGCGATGCAAGGTTTCCCGGCGGCAACGATGAAGTAACAGGTGTTAAGACCGAAAACGTGCTTTATATGCCTATCCGTCTACCCCATCGGGGTTTGTTTTGTCAGGCAGGTTTGGTAATGTTATCAACGGTAGAAACATTAACTCCGCTTTGTATCGCATAAGGGACAGTTACAACGAAGAAGAATTGCGTAGGGCAAAAGAAGAGAACAGAAAAGCGTTGTTGCTTCCAGAAAAAATCAGTTGTCATGTAATGAGACACACTTTCTGTACCAGACTTTGTGAGCATACCGATAGTATTGATGTCATCATGTACATAATGGGACATTCAGACATTCGTACTACAATGGAGATTTACAACGAAGTGCAAGCAGAGAAGAAACGCCGTACTTTCAACAACATTGACGGTACTTTTAGGTTGAGATAAATAATATAGGGACTGCTTAACGGGTAAGCAGCCCCTATGTTTTTTGGTAAAAACTTGGTAAAATGACTTTTTTGGTAAATCAAACAGCTCTTAAACTGCGATATTACGCAACTTTTTAATCAATACTCTTCATCGTCGGGAACAGCAATACATCTCTTATAGCAGGAGAATTAGTCAGCAGCATTACAAGTCTGTCAATGCCGTAGCCAATTCCACCCGTTGGAGGCATTCCTATTTCAAGTGCTCTCAGGAAATCCTCATCAAGATGGTTTGCCTCTTCGTCGCCCTGCTTCAGAAGCTCCTCCTGTGCAAGGAAACGCTCCCTCTGGTCTATCGGGTCATTAAGTTCTGAGTATGCATTACACATCTCTCGGCCTGTGATAAACAGCTCAAAACGCTCGACATAATCAGGTGCATCTGGCTTTCTCTTTGTAAGAGGCGAAATCTCAACAGGGTGGTCCATTATGAATGTAGGCTGAATAAGATGCTCCTCTACAAACTCCTCGAAGAACAGGTTAAGGATATCACCCTTAGTATGTCTGTCTTCAAATTCAATATGATGCTCCTTAGCAAGCGCCTTTGCAGAATCTGTATCAGCGACTTCATTGAAGTCAACACCCGAGTACTTCTTTACAGCCTCGATCATTGTCATTCTCTCAAATGGCTTTCCAAGGTCTATCTCATACTCACCATAAGGCACACAGGTCTTTCCGCAGACCTCCTGAGCTACATGACGGAACATATTCTCTGTCAAATCCATCATGCCATGATAATCAGTATATGCCTGATAAAGCTCCATAAGTGTGAACTCAGGATTGTGTCTTGCATCAACACCCTCGTTTCTGAACACTCTTCCAATCTCATAAACTCTTTCAAGTCCACCGACTATCAGTCTCTTGAGGTAAAGTTCAAGCGAAATTCTGAGCTTTACATCTTCATTCAGAGCATTATAATGCGTCTCAAACGGTCTTGCAGCAGCACCGCCGGCATTCGATACCAGCATCGGTGTCTCAACCTCAATAAAATCCTGGCTGTCAAGATATCTTCTGATGGAAGATATAATCTGCGAACGCTTGATAAACGTATCCTTTACCTCAGGATTACAGATAAGGTCTGTATATCTCTGACGGTATCTCACGTCCTGATTTGTAAGACCATGCCACTTCTCGGGCAGCGGCAGCAGATTCTTTGAAAGCAGGGTCATTTCCTCAGCATGAACCGAGATTTCACCCATCTTAGTTCTGAACACATAGCCCTTGATTCCAACTATATCGCCGATATCGCCCTTCTTGATATAGCTGTCAAAGGCTTCCTTTCCAACAGCATCAAGACGAACATAAGCCTGTATCTTTCCACTCTTGTCATGAATATCTATAAATCCTGCCTTACCCATACGTCTCTTTGACATCATTCGTCCGGCAATAGAAACATTTACTCTGTTAGCTTCAAGGGCAGCAGCTAAAGCCTCTTCATCGTCTCCGGCCTGAGCCTTACACTCAGCCTCGACCTTCTCATAAGTCTCCTTAGCACTTACACAGCTTGATGTAACATCATACTTTGTTATTACAAACGGATCTCTGCCCTCAGCCTGAAGCTCGGCAAGCTTTTCCATTCTTATCTTCTTATAGGAATTGATCTCCTCTGCGGAAAGCTCTGCTGTCTCTTCAACAGCAGCAGTATTTTCCTTTACATCACTCATTATAAAAATCCTTTCTGACTGTTATATTCTTGATTACTTTGAAATATCAATGACCTCGAATTTAAGCAGTCCTGCAGGAGTTTCTGCCTCAAAAACATCTCCCACCTTATGGTGAAGAGCTGCTCTGCCTATAGGCGACTCATCAGAAATCTTTCCCGTGTCAGGGTCAGACTCAGTAGAACCTACAATCTGAAGTGTCTCAACCTCATCTAGCTCAATGTCTCTGATTCTTATAACAGAACCAACTCCAATCTCATCAAGTGAGATATCATCGTCTTCAACTACTACAGCATTCGAGATCAGAAGCTCAAGTTCATTAATTCTGGACTCGAGAATAGCCTGCTCATTCTTGGCCTCATCATACTCAGCGTTCTCGGAAAGGTCTCCGAACGAACGAGCCTCTTTAAGTTTCTGAGCAACTTCCCTTCTTTTGACGGTTACGAGGTACTCAAGGTCCTCCTGTAATTTAGCATATCCTGCCTTTGAAACGGTCTTGGAATTTGCAGCCATATTAACACACTCCTATAAATAAAAATATTCCTACAAAATATTATTATACATTATAAACGTCAATTTGTCAAGCAAATAAAAAACAAAACAGCATTTCTCTGACACAAACAGAAAAATGCTGATTTATAACTGTATATCAGCCCTTCATTGCATTATATGCAACCTCGGCGGCTTCAATGTCCATATTACAGCCAAGCCTGTAAAGCTCCGTATTCTGTATCAGCTTATCAAGCAAAATAAGCGACTTTGAAAGCGAAACAGGATCAAAGGGGCGGTACATCTGCTGAATAAGCTTTCCGTAATATGCCTCATAGCTTACTTTGGCAATCTCGTTTTTCTCGCTTCGTTCAAGAATGCAGACTGCCTTAAGCGGTGCTGATGAATTACTTCCAAGTCTGTGCTTACCGTTATACGGGGTTCCGAAAACTGTTACACCTTCATCTGTGATCCGTATAAGAGGCTTATCGTCATTTATCATTACAGCGCGTTCACCGAGAAGCTCTCTCCAAAGCCTTGTATGCGTTGATTTTCCTGTTCCCGACTTTGCAGTAAACAAATATGCCTTCCCGTCAACCTCAATACATGAACCATGAAATAGTATTGTATTATACAAAGGCATCTGTTCGCTTATTTGCCTGTAAACTGCAAGCGTCTCAAGGTAACTGTCAGTGCTTTCATAAGGTCTTCTGCCCTCAGCTATTGCAGATCTGACAGCTTTCTCCCTTTCAGCTGTAAGGTCTTCTTGGCTTATACTGACACAAAAATCTGCTTCACCGTCAGTTAAATAGTCAGCACATAAATCCTTGACTTCATCATAGACAGAGTTTATCTGTATAGTTTTTTTGGCTAACAGAATCTTAAACTCAGGCATAAAGCAACTCCTTACTAAGCAAATAACCTTATCATACATATCGGCAGACAATACAAATATTGCCTGCCGAATAAAAGCATATTAAACCGGTATCATCGGACCTAAATCATCGCTGGCCTGGATAACATCCGCTATTTCAAACATAACTATTTCAATTTCAGCCTCTTCATAATTCAGCTTCATATTTGATCCTTCCTTTCAAATGAATGATCGTTACACATATTTACATTAAATATTATAGCATAAATATAATTATTTTTCTATACATTTCAAATTATTTTACACCAACAAATGTAAATTTTTTGTTAACGAAAAATCCGACCGACGCAAAGCCGATCGGATTGTTTATTATTCCTCGTATTTTTTGACCTTAAAGATCAGTCTAAGCATACCCGATAAAATCTTCGGGCTTTTTACAACCACGATCTTCATAATAAGTACCTCCAAAGTATTGTGCCTTACGGCGTATACTATACTATTCTGAAAAGCAGATTTCTGTTCATAGCTTTGACCTTATGCACAGCAGATAACCACTCTCAAAGCTGATATGTGCAGGATACTCAGATGCTTCATTAGAAACACCAAGAGGGAAATATGGAGTAAGCGTAATATCCTCACAACAGTATTTAGCACCCTTTATAGTTAGTCTCTTAACATCACCGCCATAAGCAAAAAGAGACAGTGACCAATTCTTCATAGGTTCAATCCGATATTCACCTGCAGGGAACATTTCCGCCCTCTGATCATCTGCAATAATACAGCACCTGACACCACGGCTCACACAATATGCCATTGCCTGAATATTTCCGACAGTATGGTCAAGCCTTCCTCCGCAAGCACCGTAAATTGTAATATCATCACAGCCCTCAGATATTGCCCTTTTTAGCGCCAGCATAAGGTCTGTATCATCTTTTTCAACAGGATAAACCTCAGCATTTACACCCTCGGGCTTTTCAGAAGAATCAAAATCTCCGAGAACAATATCAGGAGTAATACCCAGATCAATTGCTCTTCTATAGCCTACATCAGCAGTGATAATAAGGGAAGACTCCAGCTTCTCTCTGTCGAGAACGGTCTTTGATACGGGATCTCCGCCCACGAAGACTGCACAGGGTCTAGCCATTGTTTTTCAGCTCCCATTCCTTTATCTGCTTTGCCTGCTCATACATTGTTACGTAGCTTTCATGCCTTGAACGTGCTATCAGGCCGCTGTCAACGGCCTCAATAACTGCGCAGCCTTTTTCTTTTGTGTGGCTGCAATCCTGGAAACGACATTTACCGATATAAGGAGAAAACTCCGTAAAACACTCAGCAAGCTGATCTTTAAGTATAATGTCATATCTGTTCGTATCAAAAGCCGAAAAGCCCGGAGTATCTGCTATATAACCGCCGTCAGGAAGCTTGTATAGCTCAACAGTACGTGTGGTATGTCTTCCTCTGCCGAGTTTTTTGCTTATCTGAGCCGTAGCAAGCGAAAGCTCGGGAAACAGGCAGTTAAGAAGAGATGACTTTCCTACACCCGTATTGCCCGTAAACGCAGAAAGCTTCCCCTGAAGCCTTTTCTTCAAGCCGGCTGAGCCTTCACCTGTAGTATTGTCTATTTCAAAAACCTCAAAGCCCGAGCTTCGGTAAATATCTGCATACTCATCGGCAGAATACTTATCCACCTTAGTGAAAACTATAACAGGCTCGATCTTCTTGAAAACGGCTACTGCAATAAACTTGTCCAGCAGCGTCAGATTAGGCTTCGGCTCACAGGTTGAGGACACAAACACGAGCGCATCAAGATTAGCAAGAGGCGGTCTTATAAGCACAGACCTGCGCTCTGATATTTTCTCAATTACACCTGTGCTGTCATCTTCAAAAGATATATCAACCCTGTCTCCGCAGACAGGTGAGATATTTTTCTTCCTGAAAATCCCTCTGGCTTTGCACTGATAAACACCGTCGGAGGCTTCTACGGTGTAGATGCCCCCGACTGCTTTGATTATTAATCCTGTCATATTACTGCTGCTGGTCTCCGCCGTCATTCTGTTCGGGCTGCTGAGGCTCCGGCTGTGCTTCTGCATTGAATGTTACATCTACGGTTACATTCGAGCTTGGCATATTAAAGCTTCTGCTGGAAGTAATATCCATTGTCTGACCGCCATAGGTTACAGTAACAGTACCAACTGTGAATCCTGTGTTAGGTGTTACAGTAACGTTTATAGTTGTACCTGCCTTAGCCTTGCTGCTTGATACAGATGCATTTCCTCCGTTACCGCTGTTAATGAACACTTCAAATTCAGACTGTGCTGTAGTTGTAGGACTGATATTGATAAGGCCACTCTCGTTCAGGCTTCCGCTGAGAGTTGCGCTCTTATTATCGTAGTCTATATCATATACAGCGTATCTGCACTGCTGTGTAGTCTCATCGCTCTTAACGTAGATAGTCAGAACTTCCTTCTTCTTACCCTCAACAGTGATGTTTACAGAACCGCCTGCAACAGCCTCACCGTTAGAGATCTTCTGAGTATAAGCTACATTTCCGTCTTTGTAAATATCAAGCGAGTAAGAACCATTAAGGCCCTCAGGCAGCGGCATAGAGAATGTCAGCTGTGTAGGAGCAACCTCACCCGAAGATACATAGATTATAACCTCGGTATTTCTCTCCTGATAAGAACCGGCCTCGAGATCCTGCTCGATTACCTTGCCCTTATCACCGTCATGCTCAACCTCCTGAACGATAGGAGTAAGCTTATTCTCCTTGAGCGACTTAACAGCCTTCTCTTCTGTAAGACCAACTACATCAGGAACTTTAACTCTGGTCTCAACAGGTCCCATGCTGACGAATACAGCAACTGTTGCGCCCTCTGCGTGCTGCTCACCTGCAGCAGGCTCGGTCTTGACTACAAGACCCTTAGCAACATCATCTGTCCATTGCTCTCGCAATACGACATTAAATCCTGCGGCCTTGAGCTCACTCTGGGCGACGGCACTTTCCTTAGCCGTCATATCAGGCACGGTTATCATCTTTTTACCCTTACTTACAGTCAGTGCTATGGTCGTTCCTTCCTTGACCTGCTTGCCGACCGTCTGAGCCTGTCCGATGATGATACCCTCGTCAAACTCATTGTTATACTCTTCTGAAACATCAAATTTCAGCTTGTCCTTATAATCCTGCTCAACCTTTACGATGTTCATTCCAACAAAGTTCGGAAGCGTTACAACGCCCTTTGAACCAAGTCCGTCATCGCCGCTGAATGAATTCAGAACTGAATATACAATAACTATACAAGCAATAATTACAACTGCAACGGTCATTCCGAGGAGAATAGGAACTACATAAGAACGCTTCTTCTCGTCCTCTTCGTCCTCATCATCTTCCTCTTCGTCATCATCGTAATCCTCTTCGTACTGATCCTCTTCATCATAAATGTTGTTTGAGGAAACCGGCACTACAGGTGCATTATCAGCTGCTGAAACACCGTTCTTATAGCCGAATACTACGGAAGGATTGATCTTGAATGTATCTATATCCTTAATCATCTCGGCTGCAGACTGATAACGTCTGATAGGATCCTTCTCCATTGCGTGGATAACGATCTCTTCAAGCGCCTCAGGAATAGAGGGCATTATCTCTCTTGGCTCAACTGCCTTGTCCTGCATATGCTTGACAGCTATAGATACAGGATTCTCGCCCTCAAACGGCTTCCTTCCTGTAAGCATCTCGTAAAGCATTACACCAACAGAATAGATGTCAGACCTTTCATCGGTCATATCACCTCTTGCCTGCTCAGGTGAAATATAATGAACAGAGCCTATTGTCTTATCAGAAAGGGTCTTACCGTCAATTCTGGAGAATCTTGCGATACCAAAGTCCATGACCTTGATAGTACCGTCAGTGAAGAGCATAATATTCTGAGGCTTTATGTCACGGTGAACTATACCCTTGTCATGTGCGTGCTGTAAAGCTCTCAGTATCTGTGTTACAAAGTGCAGTGCATCCTTCCAGCGAAGCACACCCTGCTGCTCAATAAATTCCTTGAGCGTGATACCGTCAATATATTCCATAACAATGAACTGTATCTCATCAGAAAAGCCCACATCATAGATCTTGACGATATTAGGGTGAGAGAGCACCGCAATAGCCTTGCTCTCATTCCTGAATCTCCTTAGAAACTCCTCGTTCTCAGAGAATTCAGCCTTCAGGATTTTTACGGCGACAGTACGATTTTCCATAACATCTATAGCTTTATACACGTCAGCCATTCCGCCGACGCCTATAAGCTCGGTTATTTCATATCTGCCGTCGAGCTTTTTGCCGATATTAGAATCCATTCAATTCAACTCCAATTCTAATCTATATACTTATGTTCCTTTATCAATTAGCTATGATAGCAGCAGTTATATTATCTCTTCCGCCGCTTTCATTTGCATAATTTATCAATGTTTTTATAGCCTCATCGAGGTTTTTGCCAAACACAGTCTCATAAATAAAATCATCAGAGCAGTAGTTTGACAAGCCGTCAGAACAAAGCACTATCGAAAAATTGCCCCACTCCTCAAGCTCGAAATAATCGACCTCAACATCGGGTTCAACTCCGACTGCCTTTGTTATGACATTCTTCATATGGTGATTTTTAGCCTCTTCATCGGTTATCTGTCCCGACTGACGAAGCATTTCAACATAGGTATGGTCAGTAGTTATCTGCTTTATGCCGCTGTCAGTCAGAATATACGCTCTGCTGTCTCCGACATTGACAACGTAAATACACTTGTTCACAACAAGTGCTGCAACGCAGGTAGTACCCATACCGTTTTTATCTATATCCTCACGGCTCTTTTCATAAACTACGGTATTCGCAGCATGAACAGATGTAAGAAGAAGATTTCTTATAGAATTTGGTTTCATATCAGGACGGAAATTATCAACTACCCTGTGCGCAATCGTATCAACAGCAAGCTGACTTGCAACTGCACCCGAGGCTGCGCCGCCCATACCGTCGCAGACTATAGCTACAGACATATTATCGCCAAGAAATCTTGTCTCAACTCTGTCCTGGTTTTCTTCTCTGACTTTACCTTTATCAGTATTCGATGCAACGAACAAACGGCTCACCGTCCTTTCTGCTATATTTCATACTCTCTTCTCAGCTGACCGCAGGCTGCATCTATATCTGCTCCGAGGGTCCTTCTTACTGTGGCATTTATACCAAGCTTTCCGAGAAGATGTGCAAATCTCTTTGCGGCAGCTCTGTCTGAGCTGTAATTTCTCTCTTTAATCTTATTGACAGGGATAATATTCACATGGCAGATAAAACCTCTCAGCAGAGCTGCAAGCTCATCTGCGTGTGCAGGAGTGTCATTCACTCCGTTTATCAGAGCATACTCAAAGGATATACGCCTTCCCGTCTTAGCAAAGTAGTCCTTGCAGGCAGCCATAAGCTCTGATATATTATATTTATTATTGATCGGCATTATTTCACTTCTGCCCTTATCATTCGGACAATGAAGTGATATCGACAGCGTAAGCCCAAGATCGAGCTTTGAAAGCTCATATATCATCGGCACAATTCCGCAGGTCGAAAGCGATACATGACGAAGAGAAAGATTTCTCCCCTTAGGCGCACTCAGCTGTCTCAGGAAATTTACTACATTATCGTAATTATCCAGAGGCTCACCTATACCCATAAGCACAAGCCCTGAAATACTGATACCCTGGTCACGCTCTGTCTCATACACCTGTTCAAGAATCTCGGAAGATGTCAGATCCCTCTTGAAGCCTGCAAGCGTAGATGCGCAGAATCTGCAGCCCATCTTACAGCCTACCTGAGAAGAAACACAAAGCGTTTTTCCATAGCTGTATTCCATCAAAACGGTCTCAATATGATTACCGTCTTCAAGCTCATATAGATATTTTACAGTATTATCGGTACTTGATTCAAGTCTTTTTACAATAAATAGTGATTTTATACAAAACTTTTTGCTGAGCTTATTCCGCAATTGTGCAGAAATGTTACTCATTTGTGAAAATTCTTTGACTTTTTTTACATGAAGCCAATCAAAGATCTGAGCTGCCCGAAATTTCGGCTCACCAAGAAGTCTGATCTGCTCTTCAAGTTCATCATACAGCAGATCGAGTATATCAATTTTTCCGCTTTCATCAAGGGTATACAAGCTATCACCTCAGTCTGCGAAATTTCGCAATAAAGAAACCGTCAGAATCAAACATATCGGGAAATATGGTAACACTTGAGCTGTCAAATGTCTTTCCTGCAAGCTCCCCGATAATTACGGGCTCAAAATCAGGCATTTCAGAAAGAAAGCGCTCAACAACAGCCTCGTTCTCAGCCTTTGACAGCGAACAGGTCGAATAAACTAAAGTTCCGCCGACCCTGACATAAGTCGCTGAAGTTTTCAGAATGTCAAACTGAATCTCAGGCAGCCTTTCAAGATCATTTTCAGGCTTATACTTTATCTCAGGCTTTCGTCTGATAACTCCAAGTCCCGAACACGGAACATCACACAAAACCTTATCTGAAAGCGGTATATCACAGTTATGCTCCTTAGCATTATTTACCGACGCACTGACACAATCAAGGCCGAGCCTTTCAGCACCGCTTTTAATAAGCTTTACTCTGTTTTCATGCAGGTCAAACGCCATTATCTGACCCTTATTATTCATAAGCTCTGCGATAGTAAAGGTTTTACCGCCCGGAGCTGCACACAAATCAAGAACTGTGTCTCCGGCTTTGGGATCAAGTGCCATACAGCAAAGCTGACAGGACAGATCCTGCACATGGATAAGCCCTTGCTTAAACGCTTCAAGCTCCTCGACCGCACCAAAGCCCGAAAGCTTTACGCAGCCGTATCCCATATCTGTGACATGAACACCTTCCTGCTCAAGCATTGAGATAATGAACCGAGTTTCTGACTTTGCAGTATTTAGTCTTGCATATTCAGGGGCTTTTCCAAGCGATGCTCTGAGTATCCCCTCACAGGCATTGAAACCGTAATCGTCTGCCCATTTGCGTACAAGCCACTCAGGGCAGGAGTATTCAAGTGCCAGCATTTTAACCTTGCCCTTAACCGAGGGCAAGCACTTATTATCTCTTATAAACCCACGAAGGAGAGCATTTACAAAGCCTGCTGCGGCAGGATTTCTGCCCTTTTTAGCAAGCTTTACAGATTCATCGACTGCCGCATTATCAGGAACCGAATCCATATACTTCAGCTGATAAATACCCATTCTAAGAATATTTCTTACATCTGAACTCAGCTTTTCAGCCTTTTTATTGCATCGGCTGTCAATTATCGCATCAAGCGTCAGTCTGCGCTCGATAACTCCGTAAAACAGAGCAGCAGCAAACTTCTTTTCACGCTCATCAAGCTGAGAACGTGAGAGCTTCTGATCTAGAAGTATATTTGAATATGAACCGCTTTGCTCCTGTCTGACCAGCAGCTTTAATACAAAGCCTCTCGCATTACCCATACAGCCGCTACCCGAGCTTCGTTCCCGCAGGAACAGGCTTTCCTCTGAGATAATCCTCAGCCTTCATACGCTTTGAGCCCTCAGCCTGAACCTCAGTGAATCTGATAACACCGTCGGAGCAAGCAACAGAAAGCTTGTCATCAAGCACTGTACCCGGCTCTTTATTGGCTTTCATATTCATGACGATCTCTGAGCGATAAACTTTAAGTCTCTTTCCGTCAAGCTTAGTCACTGCACAAGGCCAGTCAGAAAGTCCACAAATATGCTTGTGAACACTGAAAACAGGCTTTGTATAATCTATCTCACACATACTCTTATCAAGCATTCCTGCATATGTCGCTTTTGAATCGTCCTGTTTTACAGGCATTATGCTGCCTGCTTCAAGACCTTCAAGCGTTTCGATAAGAAGCTCTGCTCCTATCACGGACAGCCTGTCAAAGAGCTCGGAAGCGGTCTCGTTTTCACCGATTTCAGTCTCTCTCTGCAGAAGAATGTCTCCTGTATCCAGGCCCTCTCCCATAAGCATTGTTGTGATACCTGTTACAGCATCACCGTTAAGAACACTCTGCTGTATAGGAGCTGCCCCTCTGTATTTCGGAAGAAGCGAGCCGTGAACATTCACACAGCCAAGTCTCGGAATATCAAGCACTTCTTTTGGAAGTATCTTTCCATAAGCTGCCACAACAATAACGTCAGGAGCTATATCCCTGAGAACGTCAAGATATTCATCGGCATCCTTTTTCAGGCTTTTAGGCTGATACACTGCTGTATTATGCTCCAGAGCCAGAACCTTAACAGGCGGCGGTGTAAGCTTATAGCCTCTGCCTTTAGGCTTGTCTGTCTGGGTGAACACAGCCGCGATCTCGTGTCTGCTGCTGTACAGGGCAGCAAGTGTCGGAACAGCAAAATCAGGTGTTCCCATAAAAACTATCTTCATTGCTGTTCGTCCTCTATATTTACAAATTCCTCAACTATTTCAGTGAAGATATGACCGTCAAGATGATCAAGCTCATGACAAACACACTGAGCAAACAGATCAGTTACCTGCATTTCATACCACTCACCGTGTCTGTTCTGTGCCTTGAACTTTACAGCCATTGGTCTTGTTACATATCCCCACTCGCCCGGGCATGACAAACAGCCCTCGAGCACTCTCTGCTTCTCATCGGACTTTTCAAGTATCTCAGGATTAACAAGCTCATAGACCTGATCCTCGATTATGATGACTACAACTCTTCTGAGCTTTGCAACCTGCGGTCCTGCAAGACCAACACCCTCAGCCTTACGCAGAGTTTCAATCATATCATCAATAAGCTGAGCAAGCTTATCATCAAACTCTGTCACAGGCTTGCATTTTTTGTGAAGTATCTCATCACTTTTGTTGAGTATCTTTCTTATTGCCATAATTAATTTCCTTTCGGTCAAAGTCCGATATCACCGTTCAGATCGGCATATATTCTAACGGTCTTTAACTGTTTTTGTTTATAGAAGTCTTCCAGAACTGTCCTTATCATTGCTCTGAAATCCTTTATATTCTTTGATTTAAGTATCAGTCTGTATCTGTAACGGCCATTAATAATACCAAGTGTACAGGGTGCAGGACCAAGAGCTCTTAAAGGAAAGCTTACCTTATTCTCCTTTATATACTGTGCTATTCTTGCCGTTACCCAATTTGCAGCAGCCACAGTCTGGCTCTCCATCGGAGAAGAAAAGCCAAACACACATATATCGCAATACGGCGGATATGTAAGCGTTTTTCTGAGGGCTGATTCCTCTTTGAAAAACTCATCATAATTCTGCTGTGCTGCAAGATTTATAACATAATGGTCAGGCACAAATGTCTGAATAAACGCTTTTCCCGGTTTCTCTCCTCTGCCGCAGCGTCCTGCTACCTGTGTGAGCAGAGAAAAGGTACGCTCATAGCTTCTGTAGTCACCTGTAAACAAGGCTTTATCAAGCGAGATAACACCGACTACAGTTACATCGGGGAAATTCAGCCCTTTTGCTATCATCTGAGTACCAAGAAGTATATCATACTCATGGTTTTCAAAGGCTTTGAAATTCTTCTCATAGGAATACCTTGACGATGTCGTGTCTGCATCCATTCTGAGGAGCCTTGCCGCAGGGAACAGCCTTGCAAGCTCATCTTCTACCTTCTGAGTGCCGACACCTGTAAGCCTGATTTTATCTCCTTTACACACAGGACATTTCTCAAGGTTATCCATAGTATAACCGCAATAGTGACACATAAAGCGGTTATTCTTCTTATGATAGGTAAGCGGAAGCCGGCAGTTAGGGCATGAAATCGGCTGTCGGCAGTCAAGACAGGTCGCATGAGTGCTGTGTCCTCTTCTGTTAAGGAAAAGAATAATCTGCTCATTTCTGTCAAGAGCCGTCTGTATGCCGTCTGCAAGAGCTCGGCTGAAAAGGCCGCTGTTTCCCTCTTCTGCTTCCTGCTGCATATCTATAATGCTTACATCGGGAAGCTTGGCATCATTATATCTTTTATGAAGCTCAAACAGATGAAATCTGCCTTTTTTTGCGTCATTGAAGGTCTCAAGTGAAGGAGTTGCCGAAGCAAGCAAAAGCACGGCATTATGATAACCGCAGCGCTGTACAGCAACATCTCTGGCATGATACCTTGGAGACTGATCGGACTTATATGAGGGCTCGCCCTCTTCGTCCATAATTATTATACCTATATCCGATAGCGGAGCAAATACTGCGCTTCGTGTACCGATAACAATTCTTGCATCGCCGTTTCTGATACGCTTGAACTCGTCTATTCTCTGTCCCATTGAAAGAGAGGAATGAAGCACCGCTATCTTTTCACCAAACAGACTTTTGAACTTTGTAAGCATCTGCGGTGTAAGTGATATCTCAGGCACAAGAAGCATAGCTGTCTTTCCGCCTTTTATGACCTCATTAATGAGCCTGATAAACACTGAAGTCTTTCCACTTCCGGTCACTCCGTAAAGAAGCGCACCAAACGGCTTATCATCATTGACCAAGCTGATAATGCCTTCAAAAGCCTGCTGCTGCTCATCATTAAGAATGACAGATTCGGGATCAACCCTTTCGCCTATCTCTCCGAGTGCATCACGCATGACCTCATAGTCAAAGGTATAAGCAGCGCCCTTATCAACCAAAGCTTTTATTATGCCGGCTGTACAGCCTGTCATATAGCATAGCTCTTTAACAGATGCACATTCGCACTCTGATAACATCTCAGCAGCATTTTTCTGCTTTGGAGTAAGCTCCGAAGAAAAGTCTCCGTTCAGATACTCATCTGTCAGACGAACCATTTTTACAGTTTCGTCTCCGACCTTTCTTTTGAAAAGATCTCCTGTTTCGATATAGCCCTTATCAATAAGGCTCTGAACTGTCTTCTGAAGCTGCTTATTGCTCTTATCACCAAGATGCGAATCAATATCCCTTTGCGACTTAGTATTCCGAAGAAAATCTATAAGCTCCTTCTCGCTTTCATCAAGGCTGTCCTCGTCAATATAAGTGTTTACAAGCTCATAATGTGTGGATACACTTAACGAAAATCCATTAGGGACACAAGATCTGTATGCCTCAAAATAGGTACAAAAAGTATGCTCCTTCAGCCAGAGAATGATCCTCATCATTTCCTCTGTAACAAGGCTTTGGGAATCAACAACAGATATTATCGGCTTAATAGCATCATTATATACCGATTCCTGATAGGTAGAAGCAATAAAGCCTATGACCTTTCGGTTGCCCCTTCCAAACGGAATGAGCACCCTCATGCCGGCTAATACCTGACCTTCCATATCCTCGGGGACATGATAGCTGTAAAGCCTGTCAAAGCTGTAAGAAGCCGCACTGACTGCGACCTTAGCGACAGTAAACACTCCACGCATTATCAGACAAGCTCCTTATCAGTATCAGCCCTTAAGAGCAGGGTCCTCAACTATTCTGTATTCTTTGTTGGCAAGCTGCTCAACAGCAGTCTGCACAGGCTTGATATCAAGAATTTTCTTCTCATTAAAAGCGTCCTCAGTTATCTCTCTTGCTCTCTTTGCGACAGCGATAACGAGCGAATAATAGCTTTCATTATTTGAAAGAATCTCCGATACCGACGGTCTTAACATCATTTTTCAAGCACCTCTTTAATAACATTTATCATATTGTCAGCCTTGAAGGCATCAGCATCATGTGTGCCTTGTCTGGCTGCTTCTATCACTTTATTGAAATCCTTTACTGCGGCATCAAGCTCATCATTCATAATGACGAAGTCATATTTCATGGATTTCTCTATTTCCCCTGCCGCCTTGCTCACTCTTTTTTCAATTACTTCTTCATTCTCGGTTCCGCGCTTATTAAGCCTTCTTCTGAGCTCTCCGACACTCGGCGGAAGAATGAAAATCATAACTGCCTCGGGATATTTTTCCTTTACCTGAAAAGCGCCCTTTGTTTCTATCTCAAGAATAACATCACAGCCATTCTCCAGCTTATCAAACACAGCCTTTTTCGGAGTTCCGTAATAATGCTCCGCAAAACGTGCGTGCTCAAGGAAGCCGTCCTCAGCAATCATTTTTTCAAACTCATCATTACTTAAAAAGTAATAATGCTTTCCGTTTACTTCACCCTCACGAGGGTCTCTGGTAGTGCAGGAAACAGAAAAATACACTGTATTCTCCTCAAAAGCTTCAGCAAGGATAGTTCCCTTTCCGCAGCCCGAAGGCGCAGAAACTATAAAAAGCTTTCCCTTATTCATCTTCATCCTCCCCGTCATCTGCCCTGCTTCCGATAGTTTCGGGAGTAACAGCGCAAAGGATTATATGGTCACTGTCGGTAACAATGACAGTTCTGGTCTTTCTGCCGTAGGTCGCATCTATAAGTGTTCCCTTTTCTCTGGCTTCCTGTATCATTCTCTTAATAGGCGCAGACTCGGGAGAAACAACAGCTACAACCTTCAAAGACGAAACCAGATTTCCGAAACCAATGTTTATAAGCTTCATAAAAACTCCGTTATTCTATATTCTGAATCTGTTCTCTGATTTTCTCTATCTCAGCCTTGACATCAACTACAGTTCTTGTGATCTCTATATCGCTGCATTTAGAACCTGTGGTATTTATCTCTCTGTTCATTTCCTGAACAAGGAAATCAAGCTTTCTGCCTACAGGCTCACCGCTTTGGATAAGCTCTCTGAACTGAGCGATATGGCTTCTCAGCCTTACGGTCTCCTCGTCAACTGCGACCTTATCGGAAAAGATTGCAACCTCTGTAACTATTCTTCTCTCATCAACCTCGGTCTGACCGAGCGCTTCAAGGCTTTCCTTGATCTTGTTGTAAAGCCTGTCATAATAAGCCTTTGCAGACTCGGGAGCTTTAGTCTCTATGAAAGTGACTGCCTGCTCGATAGTATCAAGCCTGGAGCTTATGTCATCATACATTTTCTGACCTTCGGTTATTCTCATCTCTACAAAGCGGTCAAGTGCCGTCTGAGCAGCTTCCTTGACCTCATTCCAGATGACCTCCTCGTCTTCGGTCTTTTTAACAACTGTGAAGATATCGCTCATTCTGCTGATAGAGGTAAGCGACAGATCATCGGTAAGTGCAAGCTCGTCTGCTGCGCCCCTGAGCGCATTAACATAACCCTTTGCAACAGGAAGATTAAGCTCTATCTCCGCATCTGTGCCCTCAAGATTGTATATGAGAACGGACGCCTCGACCTTGCCCCTTGAGATACCGCTTTTAAGGAATGCTTTAAGCTTCTCATCAAGGTAACCGTAGGCTCTTGGTGTCTTTGCTGTAAACTCATAATACCTGTGATTTACAGAGCGTATCTCAACTATAATTTCACGTTTCTCGTTAGTTATATGCTCACGGCCGAAGCCTGTCATGCTCTTTATCATAATAAAGTCCTTTCCGACCATAGATCGTTAAAATTAATATCAATATATTATATCACTTTTTCCTCAATATAGCAATAGTTTTTCACAGTATTTTCAATTTATCTTTACTGATTGTTTATATATTCTGAAATATATCAAGAAGGCTCTTTCCGATATAGATATGAGGATAAGTTTCAAAAGTCTCCCTAGTGGTAGAACCGGTGGTAACACCGACAAAATCAACGCCTGCTCTCCGGGCAGTCTCTGCATCAATATAGCTGTCGCCAATGTAAAGCACATCTGCTTTATCAGCGCCGAACTTCTCAATTATCAGATTGAGACCCTGCGGATCGGGCTTGGCTTCGGTGACGTCCTCTCCGCCGACTATAATATCGACAGGCATAGAGCCAGCCTGCTGTTCAAAGGTCTGCTCTATTCGATAACGGTACTTTGTGGAAACTATACCAACCTTCCTGTCAGCGTGTTTGAGCACCTGCAAAACAGCTATGGTATCATCGTAGAAATATGTATGCTTTACCATTACTTCATCAGCCTTTTTGACGTAAGCCTTGCGAAGCTCCTCACGCTGAGGATTGTTCGGAGTGTCCGTCAGGATATCAAAGCCGTCAACAAGGGTAAGACCAATGGTATTATAGATCTCTCTGTCGCTTTTCATAGGGTAGCCGAATTCATTCAGAACGTGCTTGAAGCACATCAGTATTGCCTCAGAGCTGTCTGCGAGAGTAAGGTCAAAATCAAATACAAAATACTTATATTTACTCATAATACACCTGCTTCTTAAATCTCTCTTCAAGTATAGCACATATCTAACAAAATGTAAATTACATTTATATTACAAAACAGATGCCGCCGAAGCAGCATCTGTCAGTAAAGCTATAAAAATGTTCCGATAAGCAGCGGTGCTAGGACAAGCGCAAACAATCCGACGAGTATGATAATGCCTATTCTTGATGAGCTGCCCTTTTCCCTGACTACCCTTTTATGCCTGATAACCGCAGCTGTTATTATCACAGCCAGAACGAACAGGACAGCAAGCCATGCATAAAACACACCGAAGGCATTATCTATAGTCTCGCCCATTTTCTGAAACTTACTGTCCATAACGTTCAGCTCCTATGCTTATATTTAACCTTGTTCTACTCTACAGTGAAGTCACAGGTAAATGTGCGTGTTCTGCCGCCTGTTTCTCCGTCAAGACCCGAGGTCAGACCCAGGGTCTTTTCTATTCTGTATGTGCCCTTTTCGAGCTCTCCGTAGCCGCCCTCGGAGAAGTCTATGCCTGTTTTTGTCTCGGCATCTTTTTCTGTGTTTATTTCAAGGGCTATATCTCTCCAGAAGGCTCCGCTTATCGGTTCAAGCTTTTCTGCTTTATCGCCGTTGAGCTTATAGAGAGTAAACTCTGTTCCTGTCATTACCTCGCAGCTTTCGGCTGAGCCGTCACTTATGAAGTAAAGGCTCATATTGTTCGGAGTTACCGAATCTGCACGCATTGTAATGCCCCAGTCCTCGGGGAGCTCGGGTATGCCTGTGGAGACAGAGAGTGTCACCTCTGTATTCGGAGCGACAAACTCGCCTGCGGATATCGACTGCTGAACTACTCTGCCCTTTGTGGAGTCATCATGCTGAATATACTCAACCTTTGGTGTAAGCTTGTTTTCTTTGATAAAAGCAACAGCCTCTTCCTCGGTCAGATCTCTTACATCGGGAACCTTACAAGCGTTCTCAACGGGACCCACACTTACAAAGATAACGACCTGTCCGCCTGTTTCATACTTTGTGCCTGCTTCTATATCCTGCTTTACTACGATACCCTTTTCAGCATTATCATCATATCTTTCCCTGATAAAGCACTTGAAGCCTGCTTGTGTTAGTGCTGTCTGCGCTTGTTCCGAGGTCATTCCTACAACATCGGGAACCTCCACAGGTTCAGCCGGGATAGTGAATTGCAGCTCATAATTCTGTGTTTCCCTAACGTCCTCGCCATTGGTGATAACATGGATACCCATACTATAATCACCCGGCTCCAGTGCACCGTAAAGGTTCGACCAGTCATACTTATAGGTAAGTGCGTCACCCTCTTTTCTGAGTACGCCCTCTCTGTATTCATAGCCTCTTGCGTCACTAATGAAGTCAAGCTCATTGGCATTTCCATCATTAATAGAGAACAATTCATAATCACTTCTTACCATCTGATACTGATTGTCAAGCAGATCACAGCTGCGTGTAAAGTTCACTGTCAGGCCTGTGGGTGTGACGGAATCAGGCTCTATTTCTACCGATAGTCCGTCCCAGACCTCGTCATAGACGTTGTAATCATCATAACCGACCGAATGATATATCTCTCCGATCTTATGCTTGACAGTCGGGTCAAACTCGGGGTCGGGATACTGACCTACTGCTGTTGTGTCTTTGCTCTTAGCCCACTGGGCTGCTATCACATTGTACTGAGCGTCGATCTCAAAATAGATATAGCCGTCTTCGATCTCGTTATCAACAAAGGTCCGATAGATGCTATAGTCGATACAGTTGCCTGAATCTGCCTTTTTAAGGTCTGACAGACGGACAGGCTTGCCATAATTGTCCGATTTTCTGTACTCGTCTATTTCGTTTTCCCTTCCGTCTGCAATCAGGTCTGCTACGCAGTTGTTAACCTCGCAAAATAGAAGCTTTGCATTGCCGTTAGCCGTCATAAGGTCTTCCTCGGTCGCAGCATTTTCAGAATCGCCTGCACCCGGATAGTTAAGAATGCCTGTTCCCCTCAGCAGAAAAAAACCGCCTGTGCAGACTATTACCAAAGCAGCAGCCGCTGCAGCAAAAGGCAGGAACTTGCTTCTTACCTTTATCTTTGACTGCTCCTTCTTCTCGACAGGCTCATCACGCTCAGACTCAGTGAAGAGCTCGGCAGGTGCCTGCTCTATATCAATTACAGGCTCTTCGGAGAACTCTTTACGTCCTGCTTTTTCAAGCAGTTCCGTGATAAGACTCTGATCGGGAGTCAGCTTTTGATTGATACTGTTAAAAATATCCGTTTTCATCGTCTTCCTCCAATCTCTGTTTAAGGAGCTTTCTTGCTCGGTTCAGTCTTACGCTTACAGTATTGCTGCGCTCACCTAAAATGTCAGCTATCTCATTTACAGACAAGCCCTGAAAATAATGAAGTATCACAGGTATACGGTACTTCTGTTCAAGCTCTGATACCGCTGTGAAGACCTCGCTTTCTTCATTTGTAAAGGCAAACTCGTGAACTATTTCAAGCTCATCTGTTTTATCAACTCTTGTGTTCCACACACTGTTGTTTACCTGTCTGCATTTGTTCACTGTAACTCTTATGAGCCATGCTCTTCTGCCTGCTTCGGTTTCAAAGGCTATGTTCTTCTTATAATACAGAAGAAACACCTCCTGAAAAACATCATCGGCATCGCTCTTGTTTCTGAGCATTGCAGCTGCTATGCCGTAGACTGTCTTCTTATATTGATTTATTATCCGCTCGAGCTCTCGGATATTGGGATTATAGTCCAGCATGCTTTACACCTCCCTGTATATAAGTCGCTTGAGGAACGGCAAATATTACAGTTAACTCAGATTTTGGCGATAATTACAAAAAACGAAGGAATATTTGTATAAAATCAACATGGGCTGAAAATAACTTTCAGCCTATTGACAAATGTTTTTTTGTATGATATAATCAAATCATATTATTCATATATGATTTGAATGATTGGAGATTTGTTCTCTTATTTTGCGGTATAGCTCGTCACTTCTTTCGGGCTGATGGGAAAGATATGAAACAATAAGCTTTCTCTCGGGAAAGACTATACACCGCTGTCCCCATTTGCCGACCATAGAGTAATGGTCCTTGCCTATGCGGAAGAAATAGCCGTAGCTGTCACCGAAGCCTGTATCAAGACGAGGTGTTACTGTCTCACGAACCGCCTGCTCGGAAAGGATACGCTCACCTGCGAATATTCCGCCGTTAAGATAAAGCTGACCCAGCTTTGTAAGCTCATGGACAGAGAGCTCCATGCCTGTTGCTCCGTAGAAATGCCCCTGAGGACACACGGCATATTTCGGAGACGGTATTTCAAGCGGCGCAAAAAGGCGCTTATCCAGATATTTCATAAGGTCTCCGCCGACTGCGTTTTCTACTGCTCTTCCTACAAGGTAGGCAGGTATGTTTGAGTAGCAATAGCCCGAATCAGTAAAGTCAGTTCCAAGTGAGAAAACAAATTCAAGCCAGTCATCACCCTCGGGGCGGAAGGGGTACTTGCCTGCCGTCATAGTGAGAAATCGGCTGAACGTAAGCTCCTTGAAGGCTTTCGGCATATCGGCTCTTTTTTCAAGAAACTCTGAAAGCGGAGTATCGGCTGATAACAGTCCGTCATCACAGGCGAGCGAAAATGCGGCTGATGTTACAGACTTTGTAACAGAATACACAGGATAGCGGATATCCTCATCATAAATGCATTTAAGGACGGTTTCACCGTTTTGTGTTATCTCAATGCCGTGCAGGTCAAGCCCCTCGGCTGAGAGCATATCTATAATACTTTCATACATAAAGATCATTCCTTTCGGTTTAAGGCAACACCGCACATTAATTATAATACCGCACAGACCCGATGTCAAGGAGGCGTAATTATGAACGATCTATTTTATAAAGGCAGCTTTGGCATTGAGCGAGAGACCTTGAGAATTGACAGTAACGGCAGACTTGCACAGTCACCTCACCCGTTTGGTGATGACGAAAGCCTTACCCGTGACTTCTGTGAAAACCAGACAGAGATAGTTACTCCTGTCTGTCAGAGCGTAGATGAGGCTATGGAGAAGCTCGCCGTGCTTGATACAAAGGCAAGAGAAATACTCTCAGAAAGAGGCGAAACGTTCTGGCTGTACAGCAATCCTCCTCGGTTTGAGAATGAAAATGAGATCCCGATTGCAAACTTCGTTGGCGAGCACAGAGGAAAACGCCTTTACAGAGATCAGCTTGAAAGGCGCTACGGTAAAAGGCTTATGCTTTTTTCGGGAATACATTTTAATTTCTCGTTCAGTGAAGATTATCTGAGGTCTGTATGCGATACCGATGATTATGAGCAGTTCAAAAGCAGATTCTACCTCAGGCTTTACAGACAAATGAGCGTACATAGCTGGCTGCCATTGCTGCTGACTGCTGCAAGTCCCGTTTATGATATTTCACTTGACAAAGACGGTCAGAACGGCTTGAAACGAAGCGGATACTCATCAATGAGATGCAGTGAAAGAGGCTACTGGAATGAGTTTGTTCCCGTATTAAATACGGATAGTATTGAAAGCCTTATTTCAAGCATAGAGTATTTTGTGAATAAAGGTGTGCTGTTTTCTGCAAGCGAGGTTTATCTTCCCGTAAGGCTGAAGCCCAAAGGGATAAATAAGCTTGAAAATTTCAAAAACGGAATCAGCCACATTGAGCTCAGAATGTTTGATATCAACCCTCTTGAGCCGCTGGGAATTGATAAAAGAGACCTTGAATTTGCACATCTGCTTATGATGTACCTTTCCAAAAAGCCTGATATAGATTTTAGCGAAGAGGTTCAGATAACAGCTGTGCAAAACTACAAAAATGCCGCAAAATATGATCTCAGTGAGGTTATGATAGATAACGTTCCCATACTTGAAAGGGCGGCTCAGATAATTGATGATATGAGTAATACCTTTGATGATGAAAAATCAAAACAGATTATTGAATTTGAAAAACACAAGCTTAACAATCTTCTCTGCACAAGGATAAATGCTGAGGATATTTACCGAAGAAGGTGATAAAATGTGCGAGCTTTTCGGTTTCAGCTCTGAAAAACCGACAGATATAAAAGCATTGCTTACGGAGTTTTTCTCCCACAGTGCAAAGCACCCTCACGGCTGGGGGCTGATGCATGACGGAAAAACCATAAAGGGCTGTGAAAGAGCTATCGAAAGCAGTGCTTTATCCGAAATACTTGAAAGCCTGAAACCTCAGACAAGTGCTATGGCACACATTCGGTTTGCAACTGTAGGCTCAATCAAGCTTGAAAACTGCCACCCGTTCAGCGCCGGCGATATTACAGGAAGGCAATGGACACTTATTCATAACGGTACTATCTACTCAGGAAGCAGACTTATACCTTATCTCGGGAAGCAAACAGGTGATACAGATTCGGAAAGGGTGTTTCTCAATATGCTTGACAAGCTGAATGAAGCTCAGGCTGAGAGAGCGCTTTCCTCGGAGGAGCGATTTACGCTCATTGATTCATTTATCAAGGAGCTTGCTCCGAGAAACAAGCTGAATCTTATGATTTCAGACGGCGAGCTGTTATATGTACACAAAAATATGAGGGACACTTTGAAATATAAAAAATATAAAGGCGGAATAGTCTTCTCCACCGAAAAGCTCGATGATGAAGGCTGGAACGAGATGCCGCTTGCACAAGTTCGTGCATACAGGAAGGGTAAACTCGTTTTTGAAGGAAAAGAACATGAAGGCATTTTCGTGCCGACACTGCAATACATAAAGGCTATGGATGCTATGAATATTTGAGACAGCGAAGCAGTAAAAAAGTTTCGCTGTCTTTTTGTGTTGACATTATACAAATTGTATGTTATAATACTATTGTTGATTGGGATATTTCACAAAGTTTATTTTTTATTGCCATTCTGACATCCTTCTTCGTATAAGAATACAAAGAAGTTTGATCTTCTGATTATTTGCACCATACAAAGGAGGATATTTAGTATGGATATTAAACAGTTCAGAGAGTCTCTTTCAGAGGCACAGATAGCACAGCTGAAAAGCAGTGGAAGTATTGATGAGTTTTTCTCCCGTGCTCAGCTAACTGATATTGAACTTCCATTTGAAGCACTTGAAGCAGTTTCAGGCGGTGTAAATGCAAGCTCTAAAAATTCATCAGATAACGTTTTATATAGTCTCTGGAAGAAAATCAAGACTATTGTTACATAATGTTTATTATTTAAGGAGGTTTTGCTAATGAATATTGAAGCCTATATCAAGGATCTCCCGCCTGAACTTCAGGAAAAAGCAAAAGCCTGCAAAAACTATGATGAAATGATAAAGCTTGCGCAGGAGGATAATATTGAGCTTCCTGACGAGGTGCTGGATATGGTTTCTGGAGGCATGTTTATCTGCGACAACATTTTTGCTGAACAGGCAGCTCCTAAGGGTATGGTCTGCCCGAAATGCAAGAGTACGAAAGTAAAGCTTAAACCAAGCGATACTGTTTCCAAGGCAAGTTCAAGCTTTATTCCTTATGAGAAGTACAAGTGTGAAAGCTGCGGTACTATGCTCAAAAAGAAAGCAGGAGGAAACCTCACGGTCGATATTGGTTAAAACACAACAATTTAAGTCCGAGGCCGATGCTTCGGACTTTTTTGTGTACACAATACTTTACATTTTTGATATGCTGTGATATAATTTATTATGGTTATCCCTTTGACACACACAGTTTTGCCCCCAAACCCTCGCTCGTCTGTGAGCATTCGCTCACAGCGAGCTCGGGAGAGTATGGGGGAGGGCTTCGCCCTCGTTACCGACCCATCGGGGCTTCGCCCCGAACCCCATTATCTAAGGCATTTTAATTGGTGTGTCAAGTATATAACCATATAATTTATTTAAGTTGGTTTAAGGTAACTGTACTATAATTTTGAAAAATGAGAGGGGTTATAATATGAGACTTTTACTTGCAGAAGATGAAAAGGAGCTCTCCAGAGCCCTTGTTGCTATACTTAAACACAATAATTACTCTGTAGATGCTGTTTATGACGGTCTTGATGCATATAACTATGCAAAAGCAGAAAATTATGACGGTATCATTCTTGATATAATGATGCCGAAATTGAACGGAATAGATGCTCTGAAGAAAATGAGAGCAGATGGTATCAATGTGCCTGTACTTATGCTGACTGCAAAGTCAGATATTGATGACAGAATAGAGGGTCTGGATTCAGGCGCTGATGACTACCTCACTAAACCGTTTGCTATGGGAGAACTGCTCGCACGTATCAGAGCTATGACAAGAAGGAAAAGCGAGCTTTCCTCAAATACGCTGAAACTCGGCAATATCACTCTCAGCCGTGAGAATTTTGAGCTTACGGGTCCTGACGGAGTTCAGCGTCTTGGAAGCAAAGAATACCAGATGCTTGAAACTATGATGATGAATCCCAAAAGGCTTATATCCACGGAAAGGTTTATGGAAAAGATCTGGGGATATGATTCCGAGGCTGAGATCAATGTTGTCTGGGTGTATATTTCATATCTCAGGAAGAAGCTTACATCGGTCGGAGCAAATGTCGTGATAAAGGCTTCCCGAGGAATGGGCTACTCACTTGAGGAGAAAACGTAAAACTAAGCTTATAAGCTTTCAGGGGGTGATCGGATTTGATAAAGAAGCTTCGCAGAAAATTTGTACTTATAGCAGCGGTCAGCCTGTTTGTTGTTGAACTCGTTATTGTCGGAACGATCAATATTATCAATCACTATAATATTGATAAAGCTACTGACGAGGTTATTGACGTACTCGTTGAAAACGGCGGCGGCTTTCCCGAACTCAGAATGGCAGAGCCTCCTCAGCCTGAGAATATTAACGAGGAACACAAGCCTGATGATTTTGAAGATGATTATCACAATAAGACCGATTACCGATTGATGGATAACTTCAAAAGCAAGAACCTTAATGAAGAGACCCGTTATAAAACTCGATACTTCGTTGTGTTTTTCAATGATGAAAGTGATGAGATAACAAAGGTTGATACCGGTCATATTGCCGCTGTTACAAGTGAGCAGGCTATATCCTATGCAAAAGAAATAATAGATGCAAATGATGAAAGCGGCTATACCGACATTTATAAATACAGGGTCGCTGACAGCGATAACGGAAAAATGATAGTCTTCGTTGACTGCCGTTCAGAGCTTTCAACTGCAAGAAACTTTATGCTTATTTCTATAGTGATAGGTGTAGGGGCTTTTCTGATAGTGCTGCTTCTGATAATTATATTCTCAAAAAGAGCTGTCAAGCCTGTTATTGAGAATATGGAAAAGCAGAAGCAGTTTATTACCGACGCAGGACATGAGCTTAAAACTCCGCTTGCGATCATATCCGCAAATACGGAAGTAATCGAGCTTACAAGCGAGCCCAGTGAATGGACAGAGAGCATTAAAAATCAGGTGACGAGACTCAGCGAGCTGATAAAGGATCTGCTTAATATGGCAAGAGCTGAGGGCGCTTCAAGCAATATGACTTTCATGGACTTTGATATTTCAAATGCTGTCACTGAGACTGCAGAGCCTTTCAGAACGCTTGCCGAAACTAACGGCAAGAGCATTGAGCTTGATATTGACAAGGGGCTAAGATACTACGGTGACGAGGGTGCGGTAAAGCAGCTTGTTTCGGTACTGACGGAAAACGCTGTCAAGTATGCTGATGACGGCGGAAAGATAGAGATAATTCTTAAGCCCGAAAACAAGGGCGTGCGTCTTAGCGTTAAAAATCCATGTGCAGTGCCGCCTAAACACCCTGACAGGCTTTTTGACCGTTTCTACCGTGATGACAGTTCTCATTCAAGAAAAGACGGTGAGAAAAAGGGCGGCTACGGTATAGGGCTGTCGGTTGCAGCATCTATTGTTGAGGCTCATAATGGGCGGATAAGCTGTCATGCAAAGAACGGGTATATAAGCTTTAATGCTCACCTTGGAAAAGCTGCAAAGCAGAGTGATAAGAAAACAAAAAATTCATAATAATAACGTTGACAAACGTGGAATAATGTGTTATCATATCGGTAATAGTTAAATGCTTTGACGGAAAGAAGTAACGCTTGTGAGCGAGTTCAGAGAGTCTCCGTTTGGTGAGAGGAGATACCGTGAGCCTGCGTGAATACATTCCCGAGCTTCCCGCCTGAAATAACAGTAGGGTCGGACGTATGCCGCGTTAAGGCTTATGAGGTCAGTGTCCTGCACTGATAAACTGAGGTGGTACCGTGCATTATGCGCCCTCGGAGGATTTCTCCGAGGGCTTTTTGATTGAAGGGTCGTGATATAAATGAAAATGCCCGACGTTTTCATTCATTATGGAGTTGATTCATTATGTTCAGAGAAATGAGAAGGCAAAAGCAGGCTATCTCTGCCGAGGAGTGCGTAGAGCTTCTGAAAAGTGAAACAAGAGGTGTGCTCTCGATGATCGGTGATGACGGCTATCCCTACGGAGTGCCGATAAATCACTATTATGAGAATGGAAAGCTGTATTTTCATGGTGGAAAGATCGGTCACAGAGTTGATGCTGTAAAGAATTGTGACAAGGTCTGCTATACGGTTTTTGACAAGGGATACCTCAAAGAGGGCGACTGGGCGCTCAACGTCAAGAGCGTTGTTATCTTCGGCAGGATTAAGATAGTTGAGGACTTTGATGAAGCGATAGAGATTTGCAGAAGGCTCAGCTGTAAGTTCACCGATGATGAAGACTACATAAATGAAGAAATAGAAAAATGTGCAAAGGCTACCCTTGTGATGGAGCTTGATATAGAGCATATTACAGGAAAGCTTGTGAACGAAAAATAATCGAGGTGAATGACTGTGCATTTCGGATTTTCATACGTTGGTCTTGTCTATCTGATAATGCTATTTGTTCCCAATATCATCTGGAGCAGGAATCTGCCCGAGGACTATGACAAATATGCTGCTGATGAAAACAAGGTGCTGCTCACCCTTGAAAGGGTCGGTGAGGTCCTGGTGTCAGCGCTGTGTCTTATATTCAGTGACTTCAACATCGGAAAGATCAGTATCCGGAGCATAGTGCTCGCAGCTTCATTTGCACTTATGATACTCTATGAGATATACTGGATAAGATATTTCAGGAGCGATAAGAAAATGAGCGATATGTACAGCAGCATTCTCGGCTTCCCTGTTGCCGGGGCTACACTTCCCGTTCTGGCATTTCTGCTGCTTGGGATATACGGAAGGAATATACTGCTCGTTATCTCAGTTATAATACTGGGTATCGGGCATATAGGTATACATTTACAGCATAAAAATGAGATCAAATAAACGGAGGAAATGAAAATGACTTGTTTTGAAGAACTTCAAAGAAGAGGGCTGATAGCTCAGCTCACAGACGAAAAGGAGATCAAGGAGCTCATCGACAACGGTAAGGCTACCTTCTACATCGGCTTCGACCCGACAGCGGACAGCCTGCACGTTGGTCACTTCATGGCACTGTGCCTGATGAAGAGACTGCAGATGGCAGGCAATAAGCCTATCGTTCTACTGGGCGGCGGTACCGGTATGATCGGCGACCCCTCGGGCAAGAGCGACATGAGAAAAATGATGACCAAGGAGACCATCGACCACAATGTTGAGTGCTTCAAAAAGCAGATGTCAAGGTTCATCGACTTCTCTGACGGAAAGGCGATCGCTGTCAACAACGCCGACTGGCTGCTCGACCTGAACTATGTTGATATGCTCCGTGAGATAGGCGTTCACTTCTCGGTCAATAAGATGCTCTCCTTTGAGTGCTATAAACAGCGCTGGGAGAGAGGACTCACCTTCTTTGAGTTTAACTACATGATAATGCAGTCCTATGACTTCTACAAGCTGTACACTGACTACGGCTGCAATATACAGTTCGGCGGTGACGATCAGTGGGCAAATATGCTCGGCGGTACTGAGCTTATCAGAAAGAAGCTCGGAAAAGATGCTTACGCTATGACCATTACACTGCTCCTCAACTCCGAGGGCAAGAAGATGGGCAAGACCGAAAAGGGTGCTGTATGGCTCGATGCCGAGAAGACCTCGCCTTATGAGTTCTACCAGTACTGGAGAAATGTCGATGACGCTGATGTTATCAAGTGCCTTAAGCTGCTGACCTTCGTTCCTATCGAGGAGATCGAAGAGATGGAGAAAACAATGGAGGGCGCTCAGTTCAACAAGGCTAAAGAGCTGCTCGCTTTTGAGCTTACAAAGCTTATCCACGGCGAGGAAGAAGCGCAAAAGGCTGATGCAGCTGCAAAGGCTATCTTTGCAGGAAGCGGCGACAGCGAGAATATGCCTTCAACAGAGATTCCTGCTTCAGAGACCGAGGACGGAAAGCTCGGTATACTGACACTGCTCGTTAAGTGCGGCCTTTGTGCTTCAAACGGCGAGGCAAGAAGACTTGTTACTCAGAACGGTATTTCTGTGAACGATGAGAAGTTCACAGACCCCAAGGGCATGGTAGACCTTTCAGAGCCTGTTATCATCAAAAAGGGCAAGAAGGTATTCCACAAGGCTGTGCTTGGCTAAGGTTTAAGGTCGGGCGATCACCTTAATGATTTAAGTTTCAGGGTGAATTTTAAGTTAAAATGCAATAAAAATTTTGTCCCGATGTTGGAAAAATATCCTTCATCGGGGCATTTGTATAATCTGAAACCGCGTATTTACGCAGTTTACTTCAATTCTCACTGCTTTTGAAAAAAGTTTTAACTTTCACAAAAAAATCATATTATCTTTAGCTTAATTTAAGGTTCGGGCTATATACTTTAATCATAGCAAAGATACAGATCAAAAGCTGTGAGAAAATACAGCGAAAGGAGCTGATCCTGATGGGAGCTTATCAGGATATATTCGAGAGAGTTGAAAAGAAGTTTATCCTCGATGAAGAGACATACAGGAAATTCATGAAGAGGATAGAACCGTACTTTGAACCCGATAAGTACTACAAGAGCACTATCTACAATATATACTTTGACACTCCGACGAATATCCTCGTCAGAAACTCTATCGAGAAGCCTGTGTATAAAGAAAAGCTGAGACTCAGAAGCTACAGCGTTCCGAACAAGGAAAGCACAGTTTTCATAGAGCTGAAGAAAAAGTACAAGGGCGTTGTTTATAAGAGAAGAGTTGACATGACCCTTGCTGAGGCTGAGGAATTCCTCGGCGGCGGCAATGCACCGGGAAAGAATAAACAGATAGAAGCTGAGCTCAGATACTTTATGAACTTCTATAAAGACTGCGGACCTGCAATGTTTTTAAGCTATGACAGACTGGCTTTCAAGGGCATATCGGACCCGGGGCTCAGACTTACTTTTGATACCCACATACTCTACAGACAGGACAACCTGGGGCTCGATAAGGGCACCTGGGGAAAAGAGCTTCTTTCACCCGGAACAAGGATCATGGAAATAAAAATACCCGGCTCCTTCCCGATGTGGCTCTCACGCATTTTAACTGATCTTGAAATTTATCCCGCTTCGTTCTCCAAATACGGCACTGCCTACGCAAAGGAGCTTACGCAGGAAATAAAAAAAGGAAAGGTGATCACCTGTGCTTAATAATCTGCTGACTATTAATGCCGCTTCAACTGATACTACTACACTGGCGGCTGTTTCTAACAAAGAATTTCTGATATGCTCGCTCGTATCTCTCGGGCTGGGACTTGTAATAGCTTTAGCATTTGCGATAAGCAACAAAGCTAAACAAACCAAGAAATCAAAAGGCTTTCTGATGACGCTTGCACTGCTGCCTGTGATCGTTCAGGTAGTTATCATGATGGTAAACGGAAACATCGGAACAGGTGTAGCTGTAATGGGCGCTTTCGGACTTGTAAGATTCAGATCAGTTCCGGGCTCGGCTGAGGATATATGTGCTATCTTCCTTGCAATGGCTGTAGGTCTTGCAACAGGCACAGATCAGCTTGCGGTAGCTGCAATGCTTGCAGTCGGTGTCGGACTTATCTACATCATCTACTCGTTCATTCCAATCGGAAACTCAAACAAGCAGCTCAAGCAGCTCACAGTTACTATCCCCGAGAGCCTTGACTATGACGGTGCTTTCGATGATATTTTCAACACCTACACATCATCTCATGATCTGGTATCTGTAAAGACTACCAATATGGGCAGTCTCTTCAAGCTAAAATACGAAGTTACCTTCAACAGCAGCTCTGATGAGAAGAAGCTTATTGATGAGATAAGAACCAGAAACGGAAACCTTGAGATCATGTGTGCAAGAGCATCTGATGATATCACTCAGGCACTCTGATACGGAGATGATTAGTATGACTTTTTCAATGCTTAAAAGAGCCGCTGCAGCTGCGGCGGCTCTGACTATATCCATAAGTGCATTTGCAGGCTGCTCAGACAGCAGTTCAAGCAGTACGGGAAGCAGTTCCTCAGCTGTGGTGAATACATCGGGGATAGATACCTCGGTGGCTGCAGAGGACCTCGATGTGGGCTACGATGAAAACAGTGCCGCAAGCATTATTTTTGAAAATACCGCTGCAACAGTAAGCGGCAGCGGAGTTTCAGCTGACGGTGCAGTTGCTACGATCGAAGCATCGGGCGAATATGTTCTGAGTGGAAGCTCAGCAAACGGGCAGCTGATAGTAAATGCTGATAAGGACGCTGAAATAAAGCTTGTGCTGAAAGGGCTTGACCTAAGCTGTGAGAATAATGCTCCTATCTATGTTAAGAAGGCTAAGAAGGTCATTATCACTCTTGAAGACGGCACAGAAAACGTGCTGAGCGACAGCGAAAGCTATGAGCTTGAAAGTGATGAGAACACAGACGGCTGTCTGTTCTCAAAGGCTGACCTTACTATAAACGGAAGCGGTTCTCTGACGGTAAATGCTAACTATAAGCATGGTATCGTTTCAAAAGACGACCTCGTTATCACTGACGGAAGCATTAATGTTACAGCTGCGTCTGCTGCTCTTGAGGGCAAGGACTGCGTTAAAATCTCAGGCGGTGAGCTTAATCTCGATGCCGGAAAAGACGCTGTCAGATCTACTAATGATGAGGAAGACGATAAAGGCTTCATTAGTGTATCGGGCGGTAATATTGAAATAATCTCAAACGGTGATGCTTTTCAGGCTGAAACGCTTATAACTGTCACCGACGGAACTATAAATGCCGTTACAGGAGGAAGCAGTGAAAACGCTTCTATGAAGTCTGACGGAACTCCGAACATGGACTGGCAGAATGATATGGACAACGGAGGAGGCGGCTTCGGAGGCAGAGGCTTTGACCGAAACGGAACTATGGAAGAGCCTCCCGAAATGCCTGACGGTGGAATGGGCACTCCCCCTGATATGGAAAATGCCGCAGCTGATGGCGGCGAAGATGTGTTCACTAATGCGGTCAGCGTGAGCGATAATGCTTATGTGCTGACTTCATCAGAGGACAGCAGCTCTGCCTCTGCAAAAGGCTTTAAGGCGGAAAAGGGTATCAGCATTTCAGGCGGTACCATCACTATCGACTCGGCTGATGATTCTCTGCACACTGACGGAAGTATTTCTATCAGCGGCGGCGAGCTGGATCTTTCCTCGGGCGATGACGGTATTCATGCTGACGAGAATATAAACATTACAGACGGAAATCTTTCAATAGATAAGAGCCATGAAGGCATTGAGGGCCTGACAGTAGTTATTGACGGAGGAAATGTCTCCGTTAATGCTAACGATGACGGTATTAACTGCGGCGGCGGAAGCGACTCCAACTCCGAAGGCAGAATGGGTAAGGACGAGTTTGCCGCACAGGAAGGCGTTGCTCTTACTATCAACGGCGGAGTTGTGAATGTTGTATCAAGCGGTGACGGGCTTGACTCTAACGGTGATCTTTACATCAACGGCGGAATGGTTTACGTCAGCGGCTCAACAAACGGAGGAAACGGAGCTCTTGACTATAACGGTGAGGCTGTTATAACAGGCGGAACTGTAGTTGCCTGCGGTGCCGTAGGCATGGAGGAGGGCTTCACGGACAACTCAACTCAGTACAGTGTACTGCATGACCTGAGTTCTTCTCTAAGCTCGGGACAGGAGCTTACAATAACTGACAGCGAAGGCAAAACTATTGCAGTATATACACCTCAGATAAACTGGCAGAGCGTAGTATTCAGCTCTCCCGAGATGAAAGACGGTGAGACCTACACTATCTCCTGCGGTGATGTTTCCGAGACTGTTACAACTGACGGAATTGTTACCTCTAATGCCACAGGCGGCATGGGAGGCAACCGCGGCGGCTTCGGAGGAAGAGGCGAAAGAGGCTTCTGAATACTCCCCTGTTAATCACACCAATATCTTATCTTCTTCATAATTTTACTCTGGGTCGAGGCCGTTCCTTTATGGAACGGCTTTGGTCTTTTTATCTTAAAAATCTACACTTTCAGCTTGTAAAATCAAAAGCACTTTGTTTATTGCTACAAATTATAGTTTCGCACAAAGAATTCTCTTGACTTTTGTTTCAAATGGAATTATACTTTAATTAAGTTAGTTCAATCTAACCTAGAACAAAAATCAAGCAAAGGCAGGAGATAATATGTTTTTGGAAATAAGCGGGATAAAGAAAAGCTTTGGAGAGGGCGAAGGCCGAGTCGAGGTGCTGAAAGGAATTGATGCACAGATAGAAAAAGGAGAGATCTGTGTACTTCTTGGTCCTTCCGGCTCAGGAAAATCGACACTGCTGAACATCATAGGCGGTATCGACAGTGCGGACAGCGGATACATTTCGATCAACGGTGAAAAGACCGCCGATATGAGCGAAAAAGCTCTCACTCAGTACAGAAGAAAGCATCTGGGATATATTTTCCAGATGTATAATCTGATTCCTAATCTGAACATCAAGGAGAATGTGGAGGTAGGTGCATATCTCAGCGATAATCCGCTGAATACCGATGAGCTGCTTAAATCACTCGGGCTTTACGAGCACCGCCACAAGCTGCCGAACCAGCTCTCGGGCGGTCAGCAGCAGAGGACGGCAATAGGGCGAGCTATGGTAAAAAACCCTGATATACTCCTCTGTGATGAGCCTACAGGAGCGCTTGACTATAAGACCTCCAAGGAGATACTGAAGCTCATTTCCGACCTTAATGCTCAGTACAGAAATACCGTTATCATGGTTACACATAATGACGCTATAAAAAATATGGCCGACAGAGTAATTAAGCTTCGTGACGGTGTTATAAGAAAGAACTACATAAATGAAACTAAGCTCTCTGTTGAAGAGCTTGACTGGTAAAGGGGGAGGAGAAAATGCATAACCCCCTTAATAAGCGTCTGCCAAGAGAGCTTAAAGGCGAGTTCTCAAAGTATCTGATCATATTTCTGTTTTTTATAATCACGATTTCTCTGGTATCGGGCTTTCTGGTTGCAGATAACAGTCTGATAGCTGCTTACGATGAGAGCTTTGATAAGTACAACATTGAAGACGGAAACTTTGAGTATGCAGAAGAGATAACCTCTGAGGCTAAGGATACTATCGAAGCAGAGAGCCTGACGGTATACAATAATTACTATAAGGAGTTTGATACCGAGGATTATACCAGCAATCTGCGTATTTTCGGAGAAAGACATGAGGTAGATAAGCTCTGTCTGCTAACGGGAGAGTTCCCTTCTGCTGACGGAGAGATAGCAATCGACAGACTTTACGGTGAAAACCACAAGCTTGAGATCGGCGATACAATTAAAATCAAGGACACTGAGCTTACAGTTTGCGGAACAGTTGCTTTTTCAGACTACTCTACCCTGTTCAGTGACAATTCCGACCTGATGTTTGATAATGACAAGTTTGGTATCGGTACTGTAACTGATGAGTACTATAAAAAGCTCAGCGATGTTCATGAGCACTATGTATATTCATGGGTATATGATGATAAGCCCTCTGATGACAAGGCTGCCAAAGACAGAGCCGATGACCTTATGAAGGTGCTGGCCGCAAACGGACCTCTTACGAATTTCATACCTGAATACAGTAATCAGGCTATAATCTTTACGGGAAATGACTTCGGCGGAGATAAGAACTCTATCATTGTTTTTCTGTATGCTCTGATAATCATTCTTGCTTTTGTATTTTCTATTACAATAAGCAATACCATAAACAAGGAAGCCTGCGTAATAGGAACGCTCAGAGCCTCGGGCTATTCAAAGGGCGAAATGGTAAGGCATTATATGATAGTGCCTATGGTAGTGCTTCTTGTGGCTGCACTTATCGGTAATGTCTTAGGATATACAGTATTTCAGGAGTTTTTTGCAAATCTCTATCTGCACAGCTACAGTCTGCCGACATATAAAGTGCTTTGGACTCCGAATGCTTTTGTGCTGACAACTGTTATTCCTTTCCTGATAATGCTGTTTATAAACTTCATTATGCTGTCATCTAAGATGAGAATATCACCTCTCAGGTTCATCAGACGTGATATAGGAAAGAAAACAAAGAAGAAAGCATTTAAGCTTAATACGAAGATAAATATTATGACCAGATTCAGGCTGAGAGTTATCTTCCAGAACATACCTAACTATATTACTATCTTTGTTGGTATTTTCTTTGCTGAGTTTATCATTCTGTTCGGTCTGGTGTTCTCGCCTATGCTTGATAACTTCAAAGACGAGATAGTTGACAGTATGTTCTCAAAATATCAGTATGTACTGAAAGCTCCTGCAGAGACTGAAAACATCAAGGCCGAAAAAGCTGCACTTACTTCGCTTGAAACCTATAAATCAAAATTCAAGCAGGAAGACGTTACTATCTACGGAGTTGAGCCTGACAGCCGCTTCATTAAGCTCGCTTCTCACGGAGACAAGGTGACTATCTCGACAGCTTATAACCACAAGTTCGGCTATGAGGTCGGAGATGTTATCACGCTTCAGGAAAAGTATACAGAAAAGAAATATAAATTCACAGTCGGAGGCTTCTTCGATTATCCGTCAACTATTGCGATCTTTATGGACAGAGAGCAGTTCAACAAGGTCTTTGATAATGATGCCGACTACTACAATATGTATATGTCAAACTCGGAGATAAGTGATATTGACGAAAAGCTAATAGCCTCAACAATAACCGAAGATGACCTTACCAAGACCTCCCGTCAGCTGACAAGGTCTATGGGAGACATGATGATGATCTTTGTTGTGTTTGGAGTTATAGTGTTCGTGCTGATAATCTATCTGCTTGCAAAGATAATAATCGAGAAAAACGCACAGTCAATCTCCATGACAAAAATCCTCGGATATAATAACCGAGAAATAAACAGGCTGTATATTCACACGACATCAATAATAACGGTGCTTTCTCTGCTGATATGTCTGCCGATTATGAACTTAATACTTGAAAAGGTATTTGTGTTCGTATTTTCTGCATACCCGGGCTGGCTTGAGTACAGCTGCCCGCCGATAACTATGGTAAAGGTGCTGAGCCTTGGTATCATCTCATATTTTGTTGTAGCTTTTGTGCTGACCAGAAAAACTAAGAAGATACCTCTCGATGAAGCACTTAAAAATGTGGAATAGCTTATAAGTATATTTTTTTAAGGCAACACCGCACGACCTCTGTGCATCAGATGTGCAGAGGCGTTAGCCGCGGGTCGTGCGGTGTTGCCCTTAACTATTGACAATCGTAAAATAGTGGTGTATAATTATAGCATATTTTACGTAAGGAGACATAAAAATGCTTGTACTTATAGACGACATCAAAATGCGTGAGGAAGAGGTTTTCATCAGCTACATAAATACTACCTTCGCTGACTGCGAGATAAAAAATCTTGATGAACTGTATGAGTATCTTCTCAAAACAGATGAAGATATCGAGTTTCTTGTTTCCGACTATGATGACATCGAAGACAAGACCTTTGCAGCCAAGGCTCTGAAGATACTTACCTTCTCCAGAGACGCAAGAGAGAACATAAAACTGACTATGATGTAATTATCGCCCGAGAGCTTAGGCTTTCGGGCTTTTTCTTTGATTTTCAACAGTGTTTGATAAGATTTAATTTTCTGAAATGATTTTTAAGAAAACGAGAAAAACGAAGAGAAACGGAGAGAATTCGAGAGAATGAGGGATATAAATTAAAAATTCGGCAATTTGCCTATTGACTTTCTTTTGCGACTAGTGTATAATAGTCAATGTTGCGAGTCCCGAGGGGCGTATTCTGCGGTGTGTGCGGTACGTCTGAGGGCAAAAGACGAGACAGGGTAACCTGCTCCAATATCTTAAAGGAGGAAACACTATGTCAACTTATATGCCAAAGGCTGGCGAGATCACTCGCACATGGTATATTCTCGACGCTGAGGGTCAGTCCCTCGGTAGAGTTGCAGCAAAGGCTGCACACATTCTCAGAGGCAAGCATAAGCCTACTTATGCACCTCACGCTGATTGCGGCGATCATGTAATCATCATCAACACAGACAAGGCTGTTCTTACCGGTAAGAAGCTTGAGCAGAAGAAGCTAAGATGGCACACCGGCTGGATCGGCGGTCTTAAAGAAGTTGG
>OCVV012875997.1_pt1 | contig 37339 bp, 30 predicted proteins | sample 1539721 | NCBI WGS metagenome assembly OCVV01 (sample SAMN02144230, study PRJEB22623) | gut metagenome | biome: sheep rumen | host: Ovis aries | place: New Zealand | reverse complement strand
TAAGTACAGATTACAGAAACTTGATTCGTACTTACGCCGGGAGGAGACTAGGTCAGTGACAGGTAAGTACAGACCACAGAAACTTGATTAGTACTTACGCCAGGAGGAGACTAGGTCAGTGACAGGTAAGTACAGATCACAGAAACTTGATTGGTACTTACATCGGGAGGAGACTAGGCCAGTGACAGGTAAGTACAGATCACAGAAACTTGATTATTACTTACGTCAGAAGTAGCTTAGGTCAGTGACAGGTAAGTACAGACCACAGAAACTTGATTAGTACTTACGCCAGGAGGAGACTAGGTCAGTGACAGGTAAGTACAGAAGACAGAAACTTGATTAGTACTTACATCGGGAGAAGACTAGGTCAGTGACAGGTAAGTCCCCACCAACAAAGAATTACAATTCTAAAAAAAGAATAAAATTGTTTTTGCATTAATACAAAAAAGCGCTTGACGTACTATAGGGTATTTAGTATTATATACAAGTCGCGTGTGACAAACAAAACACACAAGGCAACAGATAAGCGCGAATGGCTCAGTTGGTAGAGCACGACCTTGCCAAGGTCGGGGTCGCGGGTTCGAGCCCCGTTTCGCGCTCTCTATAAGAAGTTAATTCTTATATTAATTTAATAAGCGCGATTAGCTCAGCTGGCAGAGCACCTGACTCTTAATCAGGGTGTCCAGGGTTCGAACCCCTGATCGCGCATTATTCATCATCATCCAATGGGTGGTGATTTTTTTATGTTTAAGAGACGACAATAAACCTCCAGGCTCTTTGTCCTGGAGGTTTTTGTGTCAAAATATATCCTGTTTTAGAAGTTTATACGGCCCTATAGCGGAATAATTATGCATTTGCTCTATAGCGGAATAATTATGCATTTGCTCTATAGCGGAATCATTATATATTTGCCCTACATCGGCATAATCATATTTACCCTATAACCAGATGATCTTACTTTGCTTTATAAACCTTTTTTATCTTACGACTATATAATCCCAATCCTTACTTCGACAGATATGCCCGCAATGCAGGAATCTGTTCCTTGGTCTCGTAATAGCCCTGCCAGTAGAGATCGCCGAGCTTCTCCATATCTCCCTCGAAGCGACCAATCTCCACAGGTGTACCTGGTGCCAGGACGAAGATCTGTCCAGCAGCCTCGTCAGTGTCGATCTCGTCTAGGAGGCAGTCGTAGCGAGCTTCAGCGTAGGTCATCTCCTTTAGCATATTGGGATAATGATGGTAGAAGAGATAGTTGAGTTGACGATGCTCATTCACGTCCTTTCGGAAGGAACGGTCTCTGGTCTTTACCACAACAATCTTCTGGAACTTCTCTCGCTTCGCCCAATGATATGGGATATTCAGAACCACGCCACCATCTAGATAAGGCGTGTGATTGATGACAACGGGGCGAGAGACATACGGCACTGTAGCTGAAGCCTGCACAGCCTTGAAGATCTGCTTACACTTGCCCTTTTCGAAGTAGTCAGGCTGACCAGATCGCATATTCGTAGCCACACAGAGAAAACGACGTCTCGGATCCATGAAGCGCTCTCGATCCAGCGGATCCTTCTCCATGGCTTTCTGAAACATATAAGAGAAACCAGTGATGCCGTGTTGATTCTTGATGGCATCTTTGCCGATGTAATTTGGATCGTGACGGTAGGTGAGATTCATTCGTGCTGACCAGCCGATTCGTCCGGCTACATATGGGATTCCAGAAAGCGCGCCAGCAGAGATGCCGATGGTGGTTTGGAAGTTCAGATTCTCTTCCATCAGGGCATCTAAAACACCCTGGGTATAGAGCCCACGGAAGGCTCCACCTTCTAGAACCAGACAACCCTCGGTGATGTCATCTGATGCATCGCCAGAAGGAATCTGATCAATTTCTGGGTACACCTTTGGCTTCTCCTCACCCACGTGTGGGAGGACATCAACTGCCTTATCCTTAGCCAGTTCCACCACATTAGGAATCTCCGGCATCTTGTCCTTAGCCAGTTCCACCACATTAGGGATCTCCGGCATCTTGTCCTTAGCCAGTTCCACCACATTAGGGACCTCCGGCATCTTGTCCTTAGCCAGTTCCACCACATTAGGGATCTCCGGCATCTTGTCCTTAGCCAGCTCCACCACATTAGGGATCTCTGGCATCTTGTCCTTAGCCAGCTCCACTACATTAGGGATCTCCGGCATCTTATCCTTAGCCAGCTCTACCACATTAGGGATCTCCGGCATCTTGTCCTTAGCCAGCTCTACCACATTAGGGATCTTCTGTAGCTTTCCTTTTTCCATCATAACCTCCTGTATGCCGATTCGCTGGATCTCTTCGCCTAGCGGCAAATGTAGACCAACGGTTTACATTTCTATAATCCTCTAATAACCCTCAGCAGTATTGTATATGATTCCTGAGAGGGAAAGGAAGATACAGAAGGACGAAAACGTCTGAAAAAGCATTGTATTTATTTAAGATAATTGCGGAAAAATAAGGATTTTTGTGGCATAATGGTTGTGTGACTTTTATCTGCAGAATCGCGGATGAACGTATACGACTTGTAATTGGATCTACTGGATATTATTGGATTCATTGGATATATTATTGGATCTGTTGGATATATTATTGGATCTGTTGGATATATTATTGGATCTATTGGATATTATTAGATCTATTGGATATTATTGGATTCATTGGATATATTATTGGATCTGTTGGATATATTATTGGATCTATTGGATATTATTAGATCTATTGGACATATAACTAGATACACAGGATGCTCTCTGGTAAGTGGAGGATGTATCTAGATCGTAACTAGCGTATAGATAATTTAGAGAGGAGGAGCGATGACACTACAGGACCTAGAAATCGGACAGGAAGTACAGATTCAGATTGGCTGGGGAACGAGAAGCTTCTACAGCGATAGCAAAGTACTAAACCGTACGCCTGCAGGAATCCTCCTAGAATCTTTTGTTGTAAATGGAACTGTTGTGAAGGTGAATAAGAAGACGGCTCGTGCCTTCGACTTCACACTCTATGCCCTTGATCCAGAGACTGGACACAGAGTGTCCTGGCCGAATCTGGAGATTGAGACCGTAGAGCGAGATGGGAATGCCTACTACGTATGCTCTGTTCGTGGCTATCTGAGAGATGCGAAGGAGAGCGAGCGTAGAACAGAGGACCGTCTCCCGATTAATGTCCGTGGTATGGCCTATGATAACCAGACCAATATCGGACAGGAGATCTGGATTCAGGATATCAGCAAGTCAGGAATTGCATTCACTGCACCGACGTCCATCGAATTCCTACAGATTAATCTACGACTGGAATTCGAGGATCATATCAATGAGCAGAGCTTCATGATGAAGGTACCAGCCCAGATTGTCCGAACCGAGAATCAGGGGAATTTGACCCTGTATGGCTGTAAGTTCCTAAGGGTACCAAACCAGATGGCACTGTATGTCTGGATGAAGCAGACAACCAAGCGGGATGATGTCTAGATCATGGAATATGGGAATTAGCGAAGATGACCTAGATCAAGTCCGTGGAAATAAGCGAAGATGACCTAGATCAAGTCCATGGAAATAAGCGAAGATGACCTAGATCGAGTCCATGGAAATATCTTGCATTGACATCGGTAGAAAGGAAGAAATCCAACCGCAATCCATGAGGATTGGATGATGAGAAAACTATGATTCAGGATATCTACCCACATCAATTTCATAATGCATATGCCCCGGACCGTGAGGCGAAGCCTGCGGATCCGGTGTTTTTTTATCGGAGGGATCGTTTACTTTTGCTTAAGGAAGGAGACTCTTGGCGTCTGCCGACGGTGTCTGAATTCCCAGAAGAAAGCCTCTTGGTATACCTCTTTTCAGTAGATGACAGGTCTTACTTTTTATATATGGGAAGTCAAGATGATGGTAGCTTTGACGAAGACCTGGTCTACGGCGGGAAGGAAGGAGAGGATGCTCCCAGCTGGGAGGATTCGAAGGCAGACTTCCTACGTCTCCACTTCCTAAGAGAAGAGGGCAGTATCGAGAAGTGGCAGTACTTCACAGCAATCACCGCCTTCCACCTCTATCAGTGGTATAGTAGTAACAAGTTCTGCGGTCGTTGCGGACATGAGACTGTTCAAAAGAGTGATGAGAGAGCCTTGGTCTGCCCGAAGTGTGGCAATCATATCTATCCTAGAATCAATCCAGCAGTCATTATTGGAGTGACCAATGGAGATAAGCTTCTGGTTACTAGATATGCCAATCGCCCCATTGCTTATGATGCCTTAGTGGCTGGATTCACTGAGATCGGTGAGACTCTGGAAGAGAACGTGATCCGTGAGGTGCGGGAGGAAGTAGGCTTAGAGGTTACCAATATCCGTTATTATAAGTCCCAGCCCTGGGGCGTTGTGTCTGACGTGCTGATGGGATTCTACTGTGATGTGACAGGAGATACTACAGTGACTCTGGACGGAGAACTGGCATCTGCTATCTGGGTGGACCGCTCAGAGATCAAGGGTCAGCCAGATGATATGTCTCTTACCAATGAGATGATGATGGTCTTCCGAGACGGGAAGGAACCTAAGTAACAGTTCAAAAATTCTCCTATTTACTTATCGAAAAAAACGGAGTTTCTCTGACTCTTTTCGACGAAAAAATGGAGCCAAGATTGTGAGGTGCAATATGGCATGGTTTGATGAAGCAGTGTTCTATCAGATATATCCTCTAGGACTAGTGGGTGCGCCCTGGAGCAATGACTACGGTTCAATCCAGCATCGGATGCAAAAGATGCTGCCCTGGATTCGCCATATCAAGGAATTAAATTGTGATTGTATCTATCTCGGCCCCTGCTTTCAATCAGGAAGTCATGGCTATGACACCACCGACTATAAGACCTTAGACTGTCGCTTAGGGGATAATCAGGACCTGGTTGACTTTGTGGCAGCAGCCCATGAGGCGGGACTCCGTGTGATTTTCGACGGCGTCTTTAACCATACGGGCCGTGACTTTTTTGCCTTTCAGGATATCCTCGCTCATAGGGAGAGTTCCCAGTACACCAGCTGGTATCAGGGTCTACATTTCCAGGGAGATAATTCCTATCATGATGGATTCTGCTATCACAGTTGGCATGGCTATGACCTCCTACCACAGCTGAATCAGAGGAATCCTGAGGTGCTGAGCTACATACAGGATGTGATCCGCTACTGGGTGGAGACTTTTGATGTGGATGGAATCCGATTAGATGCAGCGGAGGATATGGATCTGGACTTCCTCAGAGGCTTACGGAGAGTGGCGAATGAGGTGAAGACGGACTTCTGGCTCATGGGTGAGGTCATCCATGGGGATTATACCCGATTCGTCCAGCCAGATATCCTGCATGCGGTGACCAATTATCAGCTACATAAGCCCATCTACTCCGCTCATAACTCCCATAATTACTTCGAACTGGCCTACAATGTGAAGCGAATCTACGATCTAGCGGGACAGGACCCTCTGGGGATTCGTCTCTATAACTTCCTGGATAATCATGATGTGTCGCGGATTGCCTCTCTGTTAGAGAACCCTGCTCATCTACTGCCCTGCTACATCCTGGACTACACCCTGCCCGGGGTGCCATCCATCTACTATGGCTCGGAATTCGCAATCCCTGGCCGTAAGGAGGACGGAGATGAGGGCCTGCGACCAGAGCTTCACCTATCAGACTATGAGGGTCGAGACCTACCTCTGATCCAGGTGATTCGTCGCCTTGGAAATATAAGGCATGCCGCTCATTCCCTGTCCTATGGAGCCTACCAGGAGCAGTTGTTAACCAATCGCCAGTATGCCTTTAGTCGCATCTCAGACGGGGGAAATCTCGGCGGAAGAAGTGTGGCCATCATCATGGTGAATAATGATGACAATCCATATTGCTTCGATGTGGATAATTGCGGTGAAAATGACTTCGTCGGTGGATTATGGGGCCAGAAGATTCAGGCAGAGAATGGACGCCTGCGAGTAGAAATCCCAGGCAATAGTGGAGAGATCTGGGTGTCGTCAACTACGGACAGCATGAATGCCACGGATCAGCCTGCCGAAAAACTGCCAGATGTGCAGATGATAACGGACAGCATGAATGTCACGAATCAGCCTGCCGAAGAACTGCTAGATCTGCAGATGATAACGGACAGTATAGAAAGCACCCTAGAACAGGAAGCAGTAGGCCAAGCCAATCCTTCACCTGCCCCAGTCACCATCCGAGACCTGCCCTACGAAGAACTGACAGTAGAGGAACTGCAGCAGGTAATCCTGGATAAGATGGCAAAGAATGGTCCTGTGACAGAGGATATGAAGCGAACTGTCTATGAGAATATCTGGCATGATTCCCTGGTGAACTGGGCGAAGAGCTTTCGCTGAGAATTTGCAGCTGATAATCGAAGGCATAAAAAGAGATGATGTGTCATCCACCAATGATTCCAACCAGGAAATCTGATTCTATGGAGGAATAGCCTGCTTCTAGCTCCACGCCCTGTCTATCATTCCTCCTTACGATCTAGATCCTCCTTCTGCTCCTCTGGAGACTTGGCCTCCTCAGCCATACGGAGATCCAGGTAGTTCATAATCAGATCCACACTGCCTGGGACACCTAGCCTGGAAGAAGAGAACATGATGTCATAGGCGCTTGGATCACCCCACTTCTTAGAGCAGTAAGCATTGTGGTAAGCCTTTCTCTGTCGATCCTTCTTACGAATCAGATTTCTTGCCTCCGGGCGAAGCATATGGAAGAGTTCCATGATACGCTTGATTCTGTGCTCGCTATCACCAGTTACGAAGACCTTCACTAGCTCAGGGTAGTCCTTCAGAACCTGTGTGCCACAGCGTCCGATGAGGACGAAGGAGTCACCAGCTTGTGCTTTTTTCAGGATATAGTCGAACTGTTGCTGGGAGACGATCTCCTCTGGGGAATTGGTATGCTTGCCGTGGATGCTACGAACGGTACGAGAGATCAGGAGATTTCTCGCCTTCTCCTCGAATGGACGTAGTTTCTCTGGATTGACCCCCTTCTCCTCAGCTACACTGTCTAGGAGTTCACGATCTAGGAAGTCGATTCCTAAGCGCTTTGCAAGTTCCCTGCCGATTTCGCGCCCACCGCTGCCACAGGTTCTGCTAAGTGCGATGATAATCTGTTTCCCCATAATATGCCCCTTTCTCTAGGTCTCATTGGGCCGATAGTTTTTTGGCTAGGTGCTGACTGCCTGGGTCTCGTAGATAAGGAATGACAAATAGTCAGATTTCTATAATTATTATCTCACATTTGAACGAGAAAATGCATTTTTGATTCTAAAATTTCTGTAAAATTTTACAATCCAGAATTGTATATTTTTTCCATAAGGACATAGGAAAAGCCCCAGATTTCTATTGCTAGAAACCTGAGGCTTATTTGATTCCAACCACAGTTTATTTCTGATTACGATTGTCATAAATAGAAACCAGTATCCCAATTGGGAGCATGGTCTACATTTCCATCTGCATCAGAGATAACGAACGAAAATCATCAGCATGGAGATGGTAAGTACAATAAAGGTTGCTGGTGCAGCCTTCTTGCAATACTTGCCCCAGCTGATTGGGTGACCAGCACGGGCGGAAGCGGAAGTACCAACGACATTGGCAGAAGCGCCGATTGGTGTGGCAGAGCCGCCGATATCAGTACCTATGGACAGTGCCCATGCCAGTGTCTCAAGTGGGATGCCCATGGAGACGGACAGAGCCTTGATGACTGGAATCATGGTTGCTGAGAATGGGATATTATCGATGAATGCACTGGCGATGCCAGAGATCCAGATGATGATTGCAATCAGGATGTAGGCACTGCCGCCAGAGACCTCAGCGATGAAGTTCGCAATGACTTCCAGGACGCCTGTCTGCTCTAGACCACCAACGACTACAAAGAGGCCAATGAAGAAAAGCAGGGTGCGGTAGTCCACGTCTCTCAGGATCTCCTTCACGTGATGTGGCGCAGTGATCAGTGTCAGTGCTGCGATAAATACACCGATGAAGGCAACAGTTAGGCCGGTTGCTCCGTGGGAGATTAGTAGCACAACTGCAAGTAAAAAGATCAGTGTGCTAACGATGAAGGCCTTCTTATCAGTGATTACAGAATCAGGATCTGGGAGATCCGCGTAGTCTGTTTCTCCCTGGGACTCCAGGATATCCTTGCGGAAGGAGAAGTAGAAGAAGATAACAATCGCAACCAGGGATACCAGAGAAATGAGACCGGTATTGGTCAAAAAATCGAAGAAGGTATAGCCCAGAGATGTTCCGATGATGATATTAGGTGGATCGCCGCACATGGTAGCTGAGCCACCCAGGTTCGCGCAGAAGATCTCAGAGATAATCATTGGAACTGGATCAAAGGATAATAGCTGTGCCAATTCCAGTGTAACCGTTGCCAGGAATAGGATAACGGTGATGGAATCAATGAACATGGATAATACAAAAGACATCAGCATGAATACGACGAAGATTCGCAGAGGCTTATAGTCAACTGCCTTCGCAAGCTTCATGCACAACCATTGGAAGAAACCAACCCGGGCCATTCCCCCGACCATAATCATCATACCTGCGATGAAGATAATGGTTGACCAGTTGATTCCAGAGGATGCACTCTCTCCTTGACCGGAGATGTGCCAGAAATCAGGGGTGAAAATTGATGCCAGATTCAGGGTGTTCATGATTGCACCCCCGTCATGCATCAGTAGTCCAAATACCAGGACCAGTGTTAGTGCTCCACATGTCAACGTGATAATGTAGTGCTCGAACTTATCCATGATGATGAGTACGAACATGGCCAGGAATATCACGATGGCGGTAATCTGTGCTGCCATAATAAAAACCTCCTCACAATTGCTTTGTTAGGAGGTTACATACCGTTGAATAGATTGACCCCACATCAATCCCAGTTTTTGCGTCACTTCCCTTCTACCCCCTAACGCTAAAAATATATTACACCAAAATTCCCGTGAGTGGTATAAAAAAATGACCAACGTTCATATTCATTTCTAATAAATTGTATATATATAGAAACCGCTATTATATAATTCGTCTTAAACTGTGTAATAGCAGTGCTTTTCTGGAAAATATAGACCGATTTATTGAACGGCTTTTTTCTGCCTCTTGTTGTTATACATTCGCTGGTCAGCAAGGGAACGAACATCTGAGGAAGAGGAAGATTCCCCTGCTTTATGGGTTGCTACACCAAAGGAAACAGAATAGCAAAATGGGAAGATATCAGCTTCTCTCGTCTCTTGAAATACCAGATTCAGCTGCTCGCTTACCTCCAGTACCTTATGGATGTCACTGATGAGAAGCAGGAATTCATCTCCGCCCCAGCGACATACGAATCCACCATTCTCCGGAACGACACTTCGAATAATAGAGCCAGTTGTCTGAATGAGCTGGTCACCGGTCTTATGACCATAGCTATCATTGGCATTCTTTAGATTATCTGCATCCAGGAAGAAGATGGCGTATTCTTTTTCCTTATGCATATCGATCTGATCAAACCATTCCTCCGCGTAGGTACGATTATAGAGCCCTGTAAGAGAATCATGGTAGGCCATGTACTCTGTCTGTTCCCTACGGATCTGATCCTCAATGGCCTTCTGGAACTTGAAATATAGGGCGCACACCAAGGAGATGGTAAAGGTCGTACTTGCGATAGAAGCGAAGTTGATTTTCTCTAACAGAAAATACACACCCTCTGGGAGACTGGCTCGACGGATGTAGTCCATGAAGAGCTTCGTCAGAAAGAGCCCAATGGATAACACAGTACCAAAGCGGATGATTTGAATGGAAAAATCCTGCTTCTCCCGGAAGATAAAGGTCTCCATAATAAGAGCTAGAACGAGAGACGCTGCAAGCAGAGCATACATCTGGTTCTCTCGATTAATGATGTGATCATTCAGTCCAAAGTGCAGGATACAGTTGGCGATGCAGTTACCTGTGAAAAGACAGGCAATGGCCTGATAGATCATCCTTGGTAGCTTCTCTTCCTTTAACTCTGCTAGGAAGAAGAAGAGTGCAATTGGTGCGAAGAAGATGATAAAATACTGTGCTGTAGCACAGACCCTCCGGTTACGAATCAGTACGTAGAAGAGACGTCTAGAGGATAACTGCCATACGGAGATGGAGAATACAAATAGACAAAGTGATAGCTCCATAGGCATCCATTTTCTGTGAATAACCTGTCCAATCAATACTGCAAGGAATGCGAAGATGGACATAATCAAAGTAGATTCAAATACCAGGAGATAGAGCTTATTATGAATCAATGGATAGAGTCGAACCTGAGTAGCAGGCATCATGCGAAACTGGGTGTAATGGTTCGAATGAGAACCCTCTACCTGCAAAACCCGAATCGTTAGATAGGTACCAGCATATTGCTTAGGGATATTCACCGCACAGAATTGGTTACCAGGCATATCCTTGGCCTCTAATTCCTTACGCCCAAAGGTTCCAAGACGGACACCATCCTTGGTGCTAACGGTAATCAATGAATGATACTGGTAGAAGCAGAGATACTGAGGCTCTCTGGTGATTCGATTTGGAATGCGAAGTGTAATGGTCGCTTCGTCTCCCTTAGCTAAGAGATCGAAGTACATGCTATCGGCTGTTTCCTTCTCCCCGTTTGATTTCTTGATGGTGACAGAGACATCATCGATATTGGTGTAGTCCACATCGCCATAGCCAGTGATATGGATGAATACTTCTAACAAGCAGGTTCCTAATAATATAAAAATGACAAGACGACCAAACACCCCCCGAACGGATGGTCGTTCCATTTGACTTTTCATCTATCTTCCCCTCTCCTACGGTCGTTAGATTCAGATAGTTTTCTTGATAAAATGATTAAAAATGCAAAAAACTAACGCAAAGTTGCAAAGACAAGATGTATTATATCATGTTTGTCCTTGGAGAAAAGGTGGATTTTCTTACGATATTACAAATTCAATCAAATGTATGATAGGCTATGTAAAGATTGGTATACATTTACAAGAAACCAAGATAATACGGTATCTATGAAGCCCCGATGTGCAGTGGACGGACAGGGGTAACGTCTGGGCTGCGAGCGAGTCTTGACATGAATAACATGAATAGCCACTGCTGGAATGCCCTTAGGAAATAATAAATGTAGGGAGGTCCCCATGAATATTACAGTTGCATGTGTCGGAAAAGTGAAGGAGAAGTTCTATCGGGATGCCATCCAGGAGTATCTGAAGCGTCTGTCTCGCTATGCTAAGGTCAGCATAGTGGAAGTGGCCGACGAGAAGACTCCAGAGAATGCCAGCGAACTGGTAGAGCAGCAGGTCAAGGAGACTGAGGGCGAGCGTCTCTTGAAGAAGATTCCAGACTCTGCCTACGTGATTGCCCTGGCCATCGATGGAGAGAATCTCTCATCTGAGGAGTTGGCGACAAAAATAGACCGACTTGGCATATCCGGAAAGAGCCATATCGTGTTGGTCATCGGTGGTTCCCTTGGACTGTCTCCTGCGGTTTTGAAGCGTGCGGACTACAAGCTTAGCTTTTCTCGCATGACCTTCCCTCATCAGCTGATGCGTGTCATCCTCCTAGAGCAGGTCTATCGTGCATATCGCATCATTAACGGAGAGCCTTACCACAAGTGATGGGGGAATGCCTGGGTGGCCTGCCCGGTTTGCGGTAATCCTATCCGCTAAGGAGATATATCGTTCTCCCTTGTCAGAAGCAAGCTATTCCTCGGGAGAACGACATCTCCTAAGCGGAATAGTTGGAGGTGGCCTGCCCGGTTAGACGTTGTGGGAGAGCCGGCATGTATCATCCAAAATCGGCTTACAAAGCAAATAAGGAGAAACAAACGCAAAATTAAAGCAAGTTCTCGCGGCCAAGGTAGGCAGGAGTTCGCCCTTTACTGACGCGCCAGGGGATATGGGCGAAACATATGCTGCAAGCGAAGGCTTGCAGTTCCTGCCTTCGCGAGGAAAGTCTGTAGCATATCCTCCGCAGTACTTGCTGCAAACATCCCGCCTAGATGTAGCTGTTTTTGCGAGGGAAGCGTGCACCAAGCGAGGGAAAATACTTGCAGGAAACATCCCGCCTAGATGTTGCTGCCTTTGCGAGGAATAGCTTGCTTCTGACGAGAAAAGGCAATACAACATCTTGGCGGGATGGCCTACCACTATTGCGGAGGATAGCGTATCCCAGCATAGAAAAGGCAATACAACATCTTGGCGGGAAGGCTCTCGCTCCCCCTCGCCAAGGCCAAGCAAGTTGTATTCCGCCCCAGAATTCGCTACAATGTAAGATAACTATAAAATGCCCTACTTGTATAATGTAGGCAAAGGAAAAGCGACAAGAAACTTGTAATATATATAGAAGGAGCCACAATGAGTAAAGCAGATGAACTCTTTATCAATATGTGCCGCGACATCATCGATAATGGCACATCCACAGAGGGAGAGAAGGTCCGTCCTCACTGGGAGGACGGAAGCCTGGCATACACCATTAAGAAGTTTGGTGTAGTGAACCGCTATAACCTTCGGGAGGAGTTCCCAGCCGTGACACTTCGTAAGACTGCCATTAAGTCCTGCACCGATGAGATGCTGTGGATCTGGCAGCGTAAGTCCAATAATATCCATGACCTGAAGTCCACTGTATGGGATGAATGGGCAGATGAGACAGGTTCTATCGGCAAGGCCTATGGCTACCAGATGGCCCAGCGTCATCCATACCGCGACATTAATATTGCAGATCTTGTGACAGCATTCGGACCCAATTACATGGATCATGTAACCAAGGAGACTGACGACAATGGTATCGTATGGTACATGGATCAGGTGGATCGTGTGATCTATGATCTGAAGACCCATCCATTCAGCCGCCGTATTATGACCAATATATATACCCATGCAGACCTGTCTGAGATGCATCTCTATCCATGTGCATACTCCATGACCTTCAATGTAACGGTTGATAAGGAGACAGGTAAGCACGTACTGAATGCCATTCTAAACCAGCGTTCTCAGGATATCCTGGCTGCCAATAACTGGAATGTCTGCCAGTATTCTGTTCTGGTATACATGCTGGCTCAGGTATGCGATATGCTTCCAGGAGAACTCGTCCATGTGATTGCAGATGCTCATATCTATGACCGACACATTCCACTGGTGGAAGAGCTGATTCAGAGAGAGACACATCCAGCACCAAAGTTCTGGCTGAACCCTGAGATCCATGATTTCTACGAATTCACAACAGATGATATCCGCCTGGATGATTATGTAACTGGCCCTCAGATTAAGAATATTCCAATCGCAGTATAAGAAAGAGACTTAGAACGAGACTTGGAGATGCAATCAAGTCAAGAGCTTGATTTTTGTAGATTTGCCTGGAGGAAACCAATATGAAAATGATTGTAAATGTAGACCAGAACTGGGGAATCGGTCTGAAGAACCAGCTTCTGGTTCGTATCCCAGCTGACTTAAAGTTCTTCCGAGAGCACACGGAGAATCATGTTGTGGTCTGCGGTAGACATACCCTGGAGAGTTTTCCTGGACAGGTACCACTTCCAAATCGTACCACTATCGTTCTCTCACGTAATCCCAAGTACAATGTACGCCATGCCATCATGGCTCGTTCCGTTGAGGATCTGATTGGAATCCTGAAGGAAGAAGGCTATGACTTAGATGATGTCTATATCATCGGTGGACAGAAGGTATATCAGGATCTGCTTCCATATTGTGACACTGCCTATGTAACCAAGGTGGATTACGAATACGAGGCAGATGCATACTTCCCGAATCTGGATAATGATGAGGATTGGGAGTGCACAGAGGTCTCTGAGGAACAGACTTACTACGATATTATCTATCACTTTACGACCTACACTCGTAAGAACCCTGTAGAAATGTAGAGCGTGGTCTACATTTATAAAAAGATATAAGAAAAAAGAAAAAGAAAATGACAGTCGAGTCCCATGACAAGTCGCATGGGCAGGGAGAAGAAAAATTGAATATTACAGGACGAAAATTATTTGTAAAGGCCCTGGAAGAGGAGGGAGTAGATACTCTCTTTGCATATCCAGGTGGCATGATCAATGAACTCACAGATGAACTGTATAAGACAGAGAAGGTCCGTGTAGTACTGGGCCGACACGAGCAGGCGGTGGTCCACGAGGCCCAGGGCTATGCCCGTGCCACGGGAAAGTGTGGAGTGGCCCTGGTAACCAGTGGACCAGGAGCTACGAATACCATTACGGCTATCGCAGATGCTCATTATGACAGTACGCCGCTGGTGGTTATCACAGGCCAGGTATCCCAGTCTCTGATTGGTAATGATGCCTTTCAGGAAGTGGATATCGTGGGCATGACTCGCTCTGTGGTGAAGTATGGTGTCACCGTCCAGAATCGAGATGATCTGGGACGGATATTAAAGATGGCATTCTACATCGCATCCACAGGAAAGCCAGGCCCTGTTCTGGTGGATATTCCTAAGGATATCCAGACCGAGAGTGGAGATCCTGAGTATCCTGAGCATGTAGAGATCCGAGGCTATAAGCCGAATCATTCTGTCCATATCGGACAACTGAAGAAGGCCTATAAGCTACTAAAGTCTTCTAAGCAGCCAATGATTTTGGCTGGTGGTGGTGTGAATATCGCTGGAGCCAATCAGGAACTCTTGAAGCTGGTATCTACCATGAATCTGCCAGTTGTCACCACAGTCATGGGACGAGGCGCGATTCCGACCAATGATCCACACTTCATTGGAGACTTAGGACTACATGGCAAATACGATGCCAATATGGCAGTTAGTAACTGTGATGTACTCTTCTCCATCGGAACCAGATTCAATGACCGAATCACCGGTGATTTAAATGAATTCGCACCGAAGGCGAAGATCATCCATGTGGATGTAGATACATCCTCCATCTCACGTAATGTAGTGGTGGATGTGCCAATCGTATCCGATGCCAAGCTTGCTCTGTCCAAACTGAATGAATGGGCGGAGCCACTGGACACAGACAAGTGGTTTGAGAAGATTCATGCCTGGGACCTGAAGCATCCATTAAAGATGCGAAATGATAGAGGTATGACTCCTCAGCAGATTATTGAAGCCCTGAATCAGACCTTCCCTAAGGCAATTGTCACTACAGATGTAGGACAGCACCAGATGTGGACCTCTCAGTATCTGGAGATGAATGAGCATAAGAAATTCATCACCAGTGGAGGCTTGGGAACCATGGGATTTGGATTCCCGGCAGCAGTTGGTGCGAAACTTGGTAAGCCAAAGACTCCAGTCATCTGTGTGACAGGTGACGGCGGCTTCCAGATGAATATGCAGGAGATGGCGACAGCTGTTACCAATGGTCTGCCGATCATTATCTGCCTCTTTAATAATCAGTATCTGGGCATGGTACGTCAGCAGCAGCAGCTCTACTACGGCAAGCGCTATGAGATCACCTGCCTTAGAAAGAGACATACCTGTCCACCAGACTGTAAGGGCCCTAATGAAAACTGTCCTCCTTATGTGCCAGACTTCGTAAAGTGGGCAGAGAGCTATGGCTGTAAGGCAGTTCGCGTCACAGAAGTATCTGAGATCCAGAGTGCTCTGGACATGGCAAAGGCAGAGAAGCATGCCCCGACCCTTATTGAATTTATGATTTCATCAGACGAGCTAGTGCTACCAATGGTTAAGAATGGTGGCGCAATGAACGATATGATTCTATAGGAGGCATGCAGCATGAATGAGAATAAGACATTAAAGGAACGCTGGATTGCCCTCTATGTAGAAAATGATGTGGGTGTCCTGGCGAAGGTATCTGGACTCTTTTCCGGAAAGTCCTATAACCTGCAGTCTCTGACTGTAGGAACCACAGAGCGGGAGGATACCTCTCGTATGACCATTTGTGCCCAGTGTGATGACATCACATTCGAGCAGATTAAGAAGCAATTGAATACCATGGTGGAGGTCATTAAGGTCTTGGACCTGACGGACACCGCGGTGCATATGAATGAGATCCTGTATGCCAAGGTTCTGGGCCTTGATGCAAGCGGTAAGGCAGAGGTCTTCCGCATTGCAGCAGTCTTCGACACAGCCTCTGGCAATGTAAAGCCAGTGGATATCGGCACCGATGGGGTATTAATCGAGGCCACACTCACTCCTCATAAGAATGATGAGTTGGTTGCCCTATTAAAGAAGGAATTCCACCGAATCGAGGTGACTCGAGGTGGAGCAGTGGCTGTAGAGTCCATCTCTACAAGCATGCGATGAGAGAATGACAGAGGTGACTCTGCATATTGTAGATTTGCTGGTTTCTAAGGGAACAAGAGGATTGCAGAACGAGAAGCGAGGTAATTGAATTTGCAGAATCGTTTTTTCAAGAGAAGTAGAAGTGAAAAACGAGGAAAGAAATATGGCGCTGCTATGCTAGCAGGGCTTCTTAGTTTTACCCTTATTTTTACAGTTGTTAGGATGCCAGTGCTCCATGTGCAGGCTTCCACAGAGGACTCTAGTTCAAAGACTGCGGAATTAAAGAAGAAGCAGGAGGAAGCAGAGTCTCAGAAGAAGAGCGCACAAAGCGACCTGAACAAACTGAAGAAGGAACAGGGCCAGCTCCAGAATAATGTAGACCAACTGAATGGTAACATCTCAAGCGTTCAGAATGAGATACAGTCGGTACAGGATAAGGTGACTCAAAATAGTCAGGATATCCAGAATCTCGCAGAGGAACTGTCAGATGCCCAGGAAAAGCAGCAGGAGGTCTATGCCAAGATGAAGGTGCAGATCGTCTATAACTATGAGCATAATTCCGCGCAGAATATGCTGACCTATATCCTTGAAAGCGGCTCTATTGGAGACTTCTTAAATCGTGCAGAGTATGCAATGGAGATCGCTAAGTATAATCAGGATCTGATTGAGAGCCTCACGGAATTGCAAGAGACGATTCAGTCCAAATCCGCATCTTTACAAAACGCCCAGAAGGAAGCAGCTGATTATCAGGAGGCTCTGTCTGCCAAGCAGGAGGAACTTGGAATCCTCTTAGAAACTGCTAATGCAGAACTAGATAGTAAGTCTGATGAAGTAGATATGGCTACTGCAGATCTCAATGCCATTGATCAGGAAATCAAGGGATATAAGCAGGAAGTACAGAAGATCCAGCAGCAGGTAGCAGATGCGCAGGCCCAGGCTGCAGCAGAGGCAGCAGCAGAAATAGAAGCCCAGAAGGCAGAGGCTGAGAAGAAGGCTCAGGCTGCAGAGGCTGCGAAGAATGCTGCTGAGACAGACTATAACCAGAAACAGGAGGCTGCGAATAAGGCTCAGCAAGACTATAATAATAATCCAACAGATGCGAATAAGGCAGCAGCAGATCAGGCCAAGGCAGAAGCAGATGCTGCCAAGAAGGAATTGGATGAGAAGAATGCAGCTGCAAATCAGGCAAAACAGGATGTAGAGAATGCATCGAAGATTAAGTCGACAGCAGGACAGCCCTATAGTCCAGGGGCAGGAGAGCAGGCTCTACTAGGAGCAATCATCCAGTCTGAAGCAGGTAACCAGGGATACAACGGTATGCTTGCGGTAGGATCTGTTATTATGAACCGCGTTCTCACACGAGGCTATGGATTCGGTAAACAGAACACCATCACATCCGTTGTCTATGCCAAGAACCAGTTTGAACCAGTCACCCGTAAGATGGTTGTGAGAGAAAATGGCAAATATGTCACTCTTAATCAGACAGTACTCCAGTACTATGTGGCACATCCTGAGAAGGTAAGTAGTGATGCTAAGGCAGCAGCTGCCGCAGCTATTAATGGTACGCGATATAATCCAGGCTCTGGAAATATGAACCAACTCTTCTTTATGACACCAACTGCTTTGACGCAGCAGATGGGAAGATCCTGGATGAAGGGTAAGGCAATCGCCGACAAATTTGTCCTGAAAGGACATGCTTTTTTCAATGTCTTATAAGAGATGATAACGGGGTTTTCGGCAATGTGTACAACTTGAAAACCAAAGTTTTGTGAAGGGTTTCCAAAAATTGGAAAACTGTTAAAATTTGCTTACTTTTTACGAAAATTCCGCTATAATAGAATCACACAGAGGAAACCAATACGTTGTGGTTGGTTTCCATTTTTACTTGAATTCGTCCTACTACCCACGGGATGAAATCTTGTGAAGGAGGTGTTGTGTAAACGTATGTAATCCTTTTCGTCAATTCACTTCAAAAAAGTTTTATAGAGTTTCTCAGAATTTTATAGAGTTATGAGAGGGGATTACAAATGACAAAGACAATTAAATTATGGCAGGGACTGCTGATCACATTGATCGTAGCAGTAGTACTCGTTGCCGCAGGTCTGTTCTATGTCAGCAAACTTAGAGATGGTGCACAGCAGTTATACGATGGTGCACAGAAGCTTTCTGATGGTTCTGGACAGGTTGCAGATGGATTGAAGTCTGTTGATGATGGTCACACATCTCTTAAGGATGGACTTACCACATACACCGGTGGTGTAGCAACTGTTAATGATGGCCTTGGAACACTCCAGGGTGGTCTGGTACAGTACACTGATGGTGTAAGCCAGGTTAACAATGGTATGCTTCAGCTGAAGAACTCCATCCCAGCACTGTCTAGGGGTGTTAAGCAGCTGTACAATGGTTCTGTATCTGCTAAGAATGGTGTTAAGCAGTATACAGATGGTGTTGCTCAGCTTAATGGTGGACTAAAGAATGCTCTTCCATATGGAAATCAGTTATTCGGAACATTTATTGGGACACAGGATGAGGCTACTCTTTCTAAGGTTGCAGATAAGATTGTTGCAGAAGGTGCAAATAATGATTACACCACTGCAACTGCATATGCTAAGCAGATGGTTATTGCAACCGTGTTTGAAGGTGATGCTAATGCATACAATACTGTAATGGCTGGTACTTATGATGAGAAAACCCTATCTAGCGGAATAACAACATATTTGGGACAAGATGAGTATCAGACAAAGGTAAAGGATGCTTTATCAACTGATAAATATCAGAAGGCTGTACGTGCAAACATGTCAGATATTAAAGCTAAAGTTAGATTATCGGTTGAGGGTAAGGTAAGAGCACAAGTACCTGAAGGAACATCAGAGTCAGAAATTAAAGCTTTTGTTGACAAGCAGATGGAAACACCTGAAGTGACGGAACAGATTTCAGTTGCAGCAGTTTCTTTAGCTGCGGCAACTACAGTAACACCTATTGCAGCAATTGATGCAGCAAGTTATACTAACGATTTTGTGCAGAAGGGTGCTAAGCAAAAAATGGCAGCTTCGATGATGGATCAGTATCCGAAACTCATTGCTGGTTCTGCTGTTATGTATAAGGCTGTTCATGATTGTAAGTATGGTTCAGATACACTTGTCGCTAACAACAAGGCTCTGAACAGCGGTATGACTCAGCTCAGCGATGGTCTGAAGCAGCTGAATAGCAATGTTCCTACCATGTCTTCTGGTATCAACCAGCTTTACGGTGGTACATCTCAGCTGACAGCTAACAATGCAGCAATGCTTTCTGGACTGCAGCAGCTGAAGGATGGTACGCAGAAGCTTACTGATAACAACGCATCTCTGATGGATGGTGTTGGTCAGTTATCTGATGGATCTGGCAAGCTTGTTGATGGATCTAAGCAGGTTTCCGACGGTATGAATACTCTGACCGGCGGTATCTACACACTTCTGAAGGGTGTAGGCGGTAAGTAATTCGATTACTTTCCAAACTAGGAGTAAAAAGGGTTTTGAAAACAATCTCTTTATAAAAGAGGAAAGTCGACGGACGTAAAAACGTGATGAAGTGAAGCGACAAAAAGTATACGTATACATGAAGAGCCCCGGGCATTTGCTCGAGGCTCTTTTTCTTGTATGTATGGGACTATAATAACGGATATGTACCTATATATGTTTTTCTGCAATCTGATTAGCTGAACTTTACGACCCACTAGAAATGTGGTAAGGCTCATCCAAGGGATCATCTGGTCCGATGGGATCGCCTGGGACGATCTGGCTACGAACATATTCCATACGACGGTCTAGGTCTGCACATTCTTCTGCACAGATAGCCAGTTCCTTTGCCATAGCATTTAGTTGTTCTTCGGACAGGGTCTTTTTATAGCGAAGCTTGTGCTCCAGCGATGCCCAGAAATCCATGGCGATGGTACGAATCTGCACCTCGACATACATTTCCTTCTTACCAACCTCTGTGAAAATCGGAATCTTTACAATCAGATGGAGAGAGCGGTAGCCATTGGGCTTGGGATTATTGATGTAGTCCTTCTTCTCCACCAGGGTGATGTCATCCTGGGCCAGGAAGTACTTGGCAATACGGAATACATCCTCTTCGAAGGAACAGATTACCCGAATGCCGGCGATGTCGTAGATATTTTCTTCGATGGATTCCACTGAGAGAGGCACGCCCTTCTTCTTCACCTTACGGATGATGGAGTCCATAGACTTGACTCGTGTCTTAATGGATTCGATGGGATTACCATCATACTTCATGCCCAAGCGCTCGTTCAGCACCTTGAACTTGGTCTCCACTTCGTAGACGGCACACTGATAGTTGGCCAGCATCTGGCGAAATGGAAGTGTCTGTTCGTCGATATTATTCATAATGCCATCTAGATTCAGACGGCGTACCCAGTCTGCAGGGATAATTCCTCTGCGGAACTGAGCGATATTTTCAAATTCATTCATATTACAATTCCCCTCGTGTTATTATTTCTAGCACGCCCACTATCATATCACTTTTTTATGAATAGTTCTTGCTGAGATTTCGTATGTATCATCCAAATTCGGCTTACAAAGCAAATAAGGCCAAACACAAGCTGCATGCAAAGGCTTGCAGCAGTGGGAGAGTCGGCTTGTATCATCCAAATTTGGCTTACAGAGTAAATAAGGCGAAACAAACGAAAATGAAAGCAAGTTCTCGCGGCCAAGGTAGGCAGGAGTTCGCCTTTTACTGACGCGCCAGGGGAAATGGGTGAAACACAAGCTACAAGCGAAGGCTTGCAGTTGTTGCCTTTGCGAGGAATAGCATGCTTCTGACGAGAAAAGGCAATACAACATCTTGGTGGGAGAGCCGGCATGTAATCCAGTCTACAAACAATCTTAAACATAACCTTAGGAAATCTTAAGCCTCTATTTACTTTCACTTAAGATGCCTCACATATACTGAACCGTGGTAATGAAAGCGAGGTAATCATGGCTTATAACACAAATCTATATTTGATGATTTTTCTCCCAGTGGTGGTGGTTCTGTATCAGTTGACTCCAGAGAAGCATCGTTGGAAGACGCTAACACTGGCAAGTGTTATATATTTTCTGTTATTAAGTAAGTGGCTGATTGCATGGTCTTTTGTAACCACAGCAGTTACCTGGGGCGGCGGCATTATGGTTCAAAGGATGCTGGATGCAAATGCAAACCAGCCTAAAGAATCCCGCCTGAAGCCTAAGGAGATGAAAAAGAAGACAGGTAGAATTGTAAGACTTGCAGTACTTGTCATCGTTGCAATTCTGGCAGGACTAAAGTATACCAACTTTACCATGGAGATCATTACAAAGGTAATGAATGACCTGGGGAATGGCATGACCTATCGCCCACTGAAGATTCTGGTTCCAATTGGTATCTCCTTCTACACCTTACAGGGTGTTGGATATCTCTTAGATGTCCACTGGAAGAGAATCGAAGCAGAGAAGAATCCATTCAAGGTATTGCTCTTCATGATCTTCTTCCCGACTCTGATGGAAGGACCAATCATGAGATGGGACGATGTGAAGGATAGCCTCTTCAAGGGCACATCCGTAACAGGGGATTCCATCGTACAGGGTTCCCTGAGAATTGGCTGGGGACTTTTCAAGAGAATGTTGATCTCCGACAGAATGAATACCATGGTCAATATCCTCTTCGATCCGAAGAATAAATACAACGGTCTGACCATTTTATTTACCGGCTTTGTAGTTACCGTTCAGCTCTATATGGAGTTCTCAGGAACTATTGATATCGTCATCGGTTCTGCTCGTATCTTTGGCATTAAGCTGCCAGAGAACTTCCGCCAGCCATTCATGGCTGCATCCGCTGCTGAGTTCTGGCGTAGATGGCACATCACCTTAGGTGTCTGGTTCAAAAACTACATCTTCTACCCTGTATCTACATCGGGTCTTATGAAGAAGTGGAATAAGTTCGGACGTAAGCATTGTGGTAACTACTTAACCAACTTGGTTGTATCTGCAATTGCCCTTTTCCCAGTATGGATGCTGAATGGACTCTGGCATGGACCGAAAGCTCCATACATTCTTTACGGTGTCTACTACTTCGTGATTCTAGTCATCGGTGTTGCCGTTGAGCCAATGGAGAGAGTGCTCTCTGCTAAGCTTCACGGCGACTACGAGAAGGGCTGGTTCCTCTGGTTCAGAAGAGTGAGAACCTTCTTCGTGATCATTACAGGCGAGACACTTTTCCGCTGTGAGACCTGGGGACAGTTCACTGGTATGATTGGCAGACTCTTCACAGCACCATGGCATGGAAATCTCTTCACAGCTCAGATTGTAGAAATGGGATTAGACGTGGGAGACCTCTTAGTTGTTCTGGTAGCCTTAATCATTGTATTTGTGGTGAATTATAAATGGGAGAAGAATCCTAAACTCTTCGAAGAGATCCCGACATACTCCCTTCCAAAGCGTTGGAGCATCTACTACTTCCTGATCTTCTCCGTTATCATCTTCGGAGCATACGGCGCAGGATACCAGGCAGTAGACTTAATCTATGCAGGATTCTAACTCAGTCGGAGTACAGCATGGTTTACATTTTATCTGTGAAATATAAACCATAGGGAAGTATAAAGTATGGCCTAGTATATTACAGATCGAAAAAGGCAGATAGAAATATGAAAGATAAGAAATACGAGGAGTGAGCGTTATGAAAAAGCGAATTACGAATAGTGTGTTCTTTATCATTCTAATTGTGGCATTGATCATTCCGGGAATGGTGATGACACCATCCTTCCTAAATAAGCATCATCTGAGATCCACCAAGGATAGCGTATATGATGGCCTGGATCAGGAGAAGCCTGACTCTCTAGATGTCCTAATCATCGGAGACTCTGAGAGCTACACATCCATCTCTCCAATGATGCTATGGAAGGAATACGGAATCACATCCTATGCTGCAGGACAGCCTGGTGCTCGTATCGGTGAGACCAGAGATGTACTGAAGTATGCACTGAAGAAGCAGCAGCCGAAGATGGTTCTCTTAGAGACCAATAATCTCTTCCGCTTCCAGTCGGATTGTAGAAAAAGAGATTCTGATCTCGCTGAGATGTCCTACCAGGTATTCCCATTCCTGAAGCATCATAACTTCTGGAATAATAAGGTGAATTACCTCTGCAATAAGGGTAGGCATGCCTATAAAGGATTCGGTGTTAGCGGTAAGGTGAAGTCCTATAACGGTAAGATTGAGGGCTCTATTGTAACTGGTAATCAGATTACAGGAGAGAGCATTAAGTGCCTGGAGAAAATCAGGGAGGCTTGTGACCAGGCTGGAGCAAGGCTGGTTCTCTACAGTGCACCATCTCCAAAGTGCTATCCAGAGAAGAAGCTAGCCTACTTAAAAAAGTTTGCTAAGGAACAGGGGCTGACCTACTATGACCTCAATAAAGAGTCCAAGTTAATGGGCATCGACTGGAATGTAGATACCAGAGATAGTGGTGATCATCTGAATACCGCTGGTGCCGTGAAGACCACTAAGTATGTAGGTAAATTACTAGAAGAGAATTACGATCTCCCTGATCACTCTAAGGACCCTGAGATCGCAAGTAGCTGGAATAAACTCTATGAGAAGTATAGCCGCGCAGAGGCCAATGCCCTGAAGAAAATCGAAGCTATGAAGACTCCAGTGATCGTTAACGATGAAATTTAGATAAGAAGATAGAGGAATAGTTATGTATAAGAATATCATCGACCTGATCGAGCAGGCCGCTGGACACTATAGTGATAAAGTGTTCTCAACAGATGTATTTGGCCAGATTACTTATGGTGCATTTCGTGAGAAAGCACGTATTGCAGGTAACCGGATTCGTGCAAAACTAGGAACCGATGCCAGTGAGGCAGGTTACCCAATCGCAATCTTCGGAGAGAAGAGTAATGACTTATTAACCTTGATGATGGGTAGTGTCTACGCTGGTGCCTTCTATGTGGTTCTGAATCCAGAGCAGCCAGCCGAGCGTCTGAATCAGATTCTTAGTGTCTTAGATCCTAAGGCTTTGATTGTAAGCCCTGATATGGCTGAGCGTGTATCTGAATTAGATTTTCACTGTGTCACAATGGACTACAGTGATCTATTAGAACCAACTGCTGAGTCAGTGTCCGCTGCTGCTGGAATTGATAGCGAGGGCTATATTTCTCGTATCCCAAATGGTGATACACCACTCTATGGTATCTTCACATCTGGTTCTACTGGTACTCCAAAGTGCGTACTGATTAGCCATCAGGACGTGGTGGACTTCATCGGACACTTCGTTACTGCATTCCACTTCGATGAGACATGTGTCATCGGTAACCAGGCACCATTCGACTTCGATGTATCTGTTAAGGATATCTACACTGCACTGTTCGTAGGAGCCTCTCTTGTTCTGATCCCAAGAGAGTATTTCTCTACACCACCTCGTCTCTTAGACTATCTCTGCGATCATCATGTGACCAACATCACATGGGCAGTGTCTGCCCTCTGCATTATCTCTGGACTGAAGGGATTCTCCTACAGAGTTCCAACCGACATTCGCCGCGTTATGTTCTCTGGTGAGGTGATGCCAATTCGCCAGTTACGTATCTGGCAGGAGAATCTGCCGGAAGCAAGCTTTGTCAATCTCTATGGACCGACAGAGATCACATGTAACTGCATGTACTATGAAATCCCGAATCCATACGTATCTGATCATGCTCTGCCACTGGGTATCCCATTTACAGGCCGCTCAATTGTGCTAGAGGATAATGGACAGGTTGTAGCAGGCCCTGGTGCCCGGGGTGAGATCTGTGTCCGTGGAGAGTCCCTGGCACTGGGCTACTATCATAACCCTGAGCAGACGGACAGTCACTTCATCATGGAGCATGTGACCGGTAAAATGTTGACCAATGGGGAGACTGGTGAGCTGACTGAGATTCCTGCGGCAGATGGTCCTATGGCCCGCACTTACCACACTGGTGACCTGGCAGAGATCGGTCCAGACGGACAGATCTACTTCGCTGGACGTAAGGACTTCCAGATTAAGCATATGGGTCATCGTATCGAGTTAGAGGAGATTGAGAAGGATGTAGAGGAGATCGATGGAGTTACACGCTGCATCTGTTCCTATCATCAGGAGCGTCAGCACATCAATGCATACTTCACTGGCTCCATCGATAAGAAGGAATTACATCGCAGACTGAAGGTACTCCTCCCTGCATACATGATTCCAAATCGCTTCCATCACGTAGAGGAATTCCGTCTGAATAAAAATGGTAAGGTAGATCGTAAGGTTCTCGAGGAGCTGGTTGAGATCTAAGGAGAGTAGACATGAAATACGAATTATTGAAAGAGGCTGTAGCAACACACGAGACACCTCTCTATATATATGACGAGACAGCATTTACAAAGCGTTTTCAGTATATGCGTAAGGAAATCGGCCCACGTATGGAGCTGACATACTCCATGAAGGCCAATCCATATCTGACCAAAATTGCATCCACCATGGCATCCCGTATCGAGGTATGCTCCTATGGTGAGTTCCTGATTACAAGAGAGCTTGGAATCGCTCCAGAGAAGCTTCTGATCTCCGGCGTCTTAAAACGTCACGACGATATCATGGACATTGTATCCTATGGTAGGGATGAGGCTCTCTACACTGCAGAGAGTGCCCATCAGTATGAGCTGTTAGAAGAGGCTGGTAAGCGCTATGGACTGGTTCTGCCAGTTCTCCTCCGCCTGTCCTCTGGTAACCAGTTTGGAATGGATCAGGATACCATCCTTAAGCTGGTTTTGAATCGTGATGAGATGAAGCATGTTCACATCGTTGGACTCCATTATTTCTCTGGAACCCAGAAGAAGAATCTGAAGAAGATCGAGAAGGAATTAACCAAGCTGGATCTGTTCCTGGCTGAGATCTATGAGCGTTGCGACTATACCATGTCCATGCTGGAGTACGGTACTGGATTTGGCGTTCCATACTTCATGGATCAGGAGGAGGGCGTAACGGCTCCTGAATCCATGGCTGAGTTTAGAGGCCTGGTGGATCACATGGACTTCACAGGGGATATTACTGTTGAGATGGGCCGTGCATTGACCTTCAATGCAGGTACCTACATCACAACCATCCTGGATCAGAAGACCACTGGTAAGAGTCATTACTGCATCCTTGACGGCGGTATGCACCAGATCAATTATGATGGTCAGATGAAGGGCATGTATGTGCCTCATATCCAGGTGATTTCTGGAAATGTAGACCATGTTGAGACCTCTTTAGATGCCACAAGTGACGAAGCAGATGATGAGAACCTTACCAGCTATACTCTGTGTGGATCCCTCTGCACAGGAAATGATGTATTGGTTGGTAACTTCAAGGCGAAGAAGCTCTCTATCGGTGATGCATTGGCATTCGAGAGAACAGGCGCCTACTCTCTCCATGAGGGAATGAGTAACTTCCTGTCCCATGAACTGCCTGAAATCCTCTTCTATAATGAGGAGACAGGATTCCGCTCTGTACGTGAGCGTAGAGAGAGCTATCCATTTAATATGGCAAAGTAGGAAAAAATTAAAAATCCCTCTAGCACATCTGAAAAAAATGTGTATAGTATTATCTAGATTACAAAAATACCATAAAGGAGTTTGGAAAAAATGGATGATTTATTAGAAATCTTAAATGACATCGACGATAGTATTGATTATGAAAATGAAGAGCATCTGATTGATGATCATCTCTTAACATCCTTCGCAATCATCAGCTTAGTTGGTGAGTTAGAGGATAATTTCGACATCACGATTGAAGCATCTGAGATGACAAATGAGAACTTCAATTCTGTTGAAGCAATCTGGGACATGGTTCAGCGTCTTCAGGAAGAAGCATAATTCAGAATGTAAGTGAAAAGCACCTCTGTTATGAGGTGCTTTTTTTAAAGGATAAGGACAGGAGACAAGCATGAATGAGAGGGTTTATCGCATTCTAATTGCAGAGGATGACGGGGATATCGTAGAGGTACTAAAGCTCTACTTAGAGAATCAGGGGTATGAAGTTCTGGCAGCACCGAATGGTCGTATTGCTTATGAGATCATACAGAAGGAAGAAGTGGACATGGGTATCTTCGACATCATGATGCCGGAGATGAATGGCTATGAACTGACCCGTGAGGTTCGTAAGACCAAGAATATCCCGATTATTATCCTGTCTGCAAAGCAGGAGGATAGCGATAAGATCATCGGCCTGGACATCGGTGCAGATGATTATCTCACGAAGCCATTCAACCCATTGGAGGTAGTGGCTCGTGTGAAGGCACAGTTCCGTCGCTACTATCAGCTGAATCCAGAGCAGGTGAAAGTATCTGATGAGGAATTGGTATCTGGAGATCTAAGAATCGACATGCAGAGCCTGACTCTCTATAAGAAGGATGAGGTGGTGAATGCCACTCCAACCGAGCTGAAGATTCTAATCCTCCTTATGCGTCATCCTGGCCGTATCTATACCAAGGTCCAGATCTATGAACATTTGAATGGAGAGTACTTTGAGAATGATGAGAATGCCCTGATGGTGCATATCTCAAATCTTAGAAACCGAATTGAGGATGATCCAAAGCATCCAGAGTATCTTTTAACTGTACGTGGATTAGGCTATAAGTTTCGTGGGGATAAGTAAGAGAGAGTTGGTATCGAAATGAATCGTTTGAAACAGAAAAAGGATAAGGATGTGCCTAAGCCTAAGCACTTCTACTACTTTATTCTAAGAAATTTTGCCATCCTGATTATGATCATTCTGGTCATGGCCTTCCTCCTCAGTAATTTCTATAATAATCTGCCGGAGATGACCAGGCATGTTCCCATTAGTAAGGACATCGAGAAGCAGGAGGACTACCTGGAGTCTGAGAACTATGACATGTTGAAGTTCCCCTCCTCCATCGGTAAGAAGGGCTATTTCGAGGTCTTAGATAAGGATGCTAGGGTAATCTATTGCAGTAGGGAATCAGAGAAGAATACCTATACGAAGACATCGTTGTCCTATATTATTGATCTGGATAAGGATACCTATAGTATGGCTATTCCCTTTACCGATGACTATGGTACTGGATATGTCCTGGTGAAGCTTTCTACCCAAGACTTGGATAAGGATGAGCCTAAGCAGTTACTGCAAGGAATCGCTGTCATCAATGGAAAGCGTGAGATCAAGTATTCCAATCTGGCATTCGCAGATGACCATATTTCTAGTAAGGAATTGGATTATCTCCTAGAGACCTCTGGAGATTCCTCCCGAAATAATACCATCCTGCAGAAGTATCGCTTTAAGACTGCTGATGGAGAGGTGCGCTATCTCTTAATCCATTCTCCAATTGATAACCCTGCAGGTGCAAAGCTTGCACGTAACTGGGAGATCGCGTCTCTCATGCTCTTTATCGCACTGGTTATCATAGCGATTCTTACAGTCGCCTTTATGATTGTGCGCCGCATTAAGCGCCCACTCCAGAAACTAGATACTGCATTAACTGGATTGGCCAGTGGTAATCGTGCCAAGATTATTGAAGAGGACAGTCCGCTAGAACTCTACCAGGTTATTCGAACCTTCAATGCTATGGAGGAGAAACTAGAGGCCAGTGATGTGGAGAAGCAGGAACTAGAGGACCAGCGACGTAAGATGCTGGCAGATATCTCCCATGACCTGAAGACCCCAATTACGGTAATCCAGGGCTATATCAATGCTATGCAGGATGGGTTAATCCCACCCTCTGAGCAGCAGAAGTATCTGAAGATCATGAATGAGAAGGCAGAGATGATGAGTAATCTCATCTCCGGATTCAGTGATTATAGTCGAATGGAGCATCCAGAATATCAGTTCACCCTAGAAAGGGGTGATCTGTCTGAGTATATCCGTGAATATATGGCAGAGCGATATGATGAGCTTAGTTTGTCAGGCTATGACCTGGATGTGAATGTTCCAGAGAAGAGAGTCATGGTGGACTTCGATGAGAAGGAACTTCGCCGTGTATTCGATAATATTCTATCCAATACATTGAAATATACACCATCCGGTACAACCATCTTCGTAGGTCTAGAAACCGAAGCAGATGGTATCATCAGAGGAAAAGATGAGCATAAAAAGCCGACGGTATATAAAGGCGAAATTGCTCGCCTCTGGATTGGTGACAATGGCCCGGGTATACCGGAGGAATTGAAGGCGCATATCTTCGATCCATTTGTCATTGCAGACAACTCAAGAAAGAGTGGCAGAGGAACTGGACTGGGTCTCTCTATCGCCCGTAAGATTGTCAGTGGACATGGTGGTCGAATCCATGTGCTGAATCATCAAGAGACAGAGAAACTCTTCCAGAAATGGGGCAGACATGAGACAGGTACAAGTACAAGTACAAGTACAAGTACAATATATGAGATTATTCTGCCTATGAGCCAGATGTAATAAGTGAACATTGTGAGATGTAGCTAGGACGATCACCTGGTATAAAAAAGCCATAATTTATACAGGAAAATAGATACGAGAAACTGGGATAGATGGAAATAGGAAGGATAGTACAAAAATCTATGGTCATACCAGAAGGACAATACAGAAAGCAGATAATAAGGAGAATAAGAGACCTATAGGATACGTGCTTCTATTAGGGCGATTCATCGCCCTATTTCAGAGAATGATAGATAGGAAAAAGGGACTGCCTGGACACACCAGAAACGAAATATCTACTACAGAAAATGGAAACCCAATATCGAAATATGGATAGAGACATAAATTGAGTAAACAATTATAAAAAAGTTTGTTAAAAAAATAACGGAAAACTATTGCACTCTAAAAATCACAATGCTATAATCCGTTTATCGGGTCGACAGATCAGGTGTAGAAGGAGGTAAAAGCTCCCGCCTAGGTACTGACTACCCTGCATTTTTTTTACTTTGTATTGTTAAAAAATTAACACACTCCACAATATTGGAAGTATTTTGGTTGAACAATTGACTTCCTGAGGAAACCGAGACTGATTTCAGACAATACACAGTTGAGGAAATGCAGCTTATTCACTAGGGGAGTAAAATTAAAATGGATTACGCAAATCAGTATAGACAGAAGCTGGTTACTGCAGATCAGGCAGCTGCAACAGTCCAGGATGGTGACTGGATTGATTACGGCTGGTGTGCAGGAACCAACGTCGCTTTTGACAAAGCATTAGCAAAGAGGATGCCAGATCTCTACGATATCAAGATTCGTGGAGCCTTGCTTCTTCATGAGCCAGAGATCTTCAAGGTGGAGAATGCCAAGGAGCACTTCACATGGAATAGTTGGTTTATGAACCCAGTCGAGCGTCACGCTGTATCCAAGGGTTTTTGTTTCATGACTCCGCTCCGTTATTCGGAGCTTCCACGTCTCTATCATGACATGAAGGATCCGCTGAATATTGCAGTTCTTCAGGTCGGTCCCATGGATAAAAATGGATACTTCAATGTCGGTCCTGAGACCAGTCACATCTATGCCGTTATTGAGAAGGCAGATCGTGTCATCGTTGAAGTCAATAAGAATATGCCAGTTTGCTTAGGCTCTCGTCGCTCCTATGTACACATCAATGATGTTGACATGATTATCGAGGGAGATAACCCTGCCATTGACACCATTCCAGAGGCAGGACCTGCTTCCGAGGTGGATCAGTCAGTCGCTAGACTGGTAGTTCCAGAGATACCAGATGGTGCCTGCTTACAGCTAGGTATCGGTGGTATGCCTAATGCAATCGGTGAAATGATTGCCAAGTCGGATCTTAAGGACCTAGGCGTCCACACAGAGATGTATGTAGATGCATACGTGGCTATGGCAGAAGCAGGTAAGATCACAGGTGCTCGTAAGAATATCGACGTAGGCCGGCAGACCTATGCATTCGCAGCTGGTTCCAAGAGGCTCTACGACTACATTGATAATAATCCAGAGCTCTATAACGAGACCGTTGACTATGTCAATGATCCGAATGTCATTGCTAAGCTGGATAACTTCATCTCCATTAATAATGCAGTGGATGTCGACCTCTTTGGTCAGGTCAATGCAGAGAGTGCTGGTGTGAAGAATATCTCTGGTGCAGGCGGACAGCAGGACTTCGTATTAGGTGCATATCTCTCGAAGGGCGGTAAGAGCTTCATCTGTCTCTCATCTACTTATAAGAATCGAGAGACTGGCAAGCTAGAGAGCCGCATCCGTCCAACCCTGCAGACTGGTAGCCAGTCCACTGATACCAGAACCAATACCATGTACATCGTTACAGAGTACGGCATGGTTAATTTGAAAGGACTGACCGCTTGGCAGAGAGCCGAGGGACTCATTGGAATCGCTCATCCGGATTGTAGAGACGAGCTGATTCGAGAAGCCGAGAAGATGCATATCTGGTGCCGTAGTAATAAGCGCTGAATGTAAACCAGGCAGATCTTTGACGCTACATCCCTTGGGTGGTGCTAATCGAGACAACTGCTGAGATAAAGTAGATAAATAATGGCAACCAACCGGTCGCCTTATATTTATAAAAAGAAAATAGTAATTCACCTACACATTTCATTCTTAGGAGGTAAGACAAAATGGGAAAGAGAATCGTAATCGCTGGTGCATGTCGTACAGCAATCGGTAAGATGGGCGGACAGTTCAAGGATGTCCCAGTTGTTGACCTTGGTACAGCTGTTATCAAGGAAGCACTGAAGAGATCTGGTGTTCCTGCAGAGAAGGTTGACATGGTTTACATGGGCTGTGTACTTCAGGCAGGTCAGGGACAGAATGTAGCTCGTCAGTCTGCAGTGAATGCAGGTATTCCAGTTGAGACACCTGCTATGACACTGAATATTCTCTGTGGCTCTGGTCTGGAGGCTGTTAACCTTGCAGCTACACAGATTCTGGCTGGTGAGAGTGAGATCGCTATTGCTGGTGGTATGGAATCTATGGACCAGGCTCCATATCTCATTCCAAAGGGACGTTACGGATATCGCATGGGTCATGCTGAGCTCCAGGATTCTATGATTAAGGATGCTTTAACAGATGCATTCCATGATTATCACATGGGTATCACAGCTGAGAATGTTGCTGAGAAGTATGGCCTGACACGTGAGGAGTTAGATGCTTTCGCAGCTGAGTCTCAGCAGAAGGCTTCTAAGGCAATCGAGAATGGCGTATTTAAGGAAGAAATTGTTCCTTTCGAAGTAAAGGGCAGAAAGGGTGCTGTCACTGTAGTTGATACAGATGAGGGACCACGTCCTGGCACAACTGTTGAGGGTCTTAGCAAGCTGAAGGCTTGCTTCAAGAAGGACGGTGTTGTAACTGCTGGTAATGCATCTGGTATCAATGATGGTGCTGCAGCTGTTGTTGTAATGAGCGAAGAGAAGGCTAAGGAACTTGGCGTTACTCCTCTGGCTTACTGGGAAGCTGGTGCTCTTGGTGGTGTTGATCCTGCTATCATGGGTGTTGGACCTATCGCTGCAACAAGAAACCTTCTGAAGAAGACCAACCTTACAATTGATGACTTCGATCTCTATGAGGCAAATGAAGCATTCGCAACTCAGTCCCTGGCTGTAGCTAAGGAACTGGGATTCGATAAGACGAAGCTCAATGTAAACGGTGGTGCAATCGCACTTGGACATCCAGTTGGATGCTCTGGCTGCCGTATCTTAGTAACTCTGATCTACGAGATGAGAAGAAGACAGGCTCATCGTGGACTTGCAACACTGTGTATCGGCGGTGGTATGGGCGCTGCTACATCTGTAACTCTTGACTAATTCTTATGATTCATAGATGCAGCGATTTTTCATACAACAGATACTTACTTTTGCTGCATTTTATGACTATAGCAATCCTTTTGGATGCAAAACACACAAAAAATGGGTGACCTCCTGGGGCATGTCCCCAGGAAGGAATCTCAAACTAAGGAGGAGAACAAATGAAGGTTGGAATTATTGGCGCCGGCACAATGGGTTCAGGAATCGCACAGGCTTTTGCACAGTGCGCTGACGTAGATACAGTCTATCTCTGTGATATCAAAGAAGAATTTGCAGAAAATGGTTTTAATAAGATTAAAAAGCAGCTGGACAAGCGTGTTGCCAAGGGCAAGATGGAGCAGTCTGCTGCTGATCAATTAACGGGCAAGATCAAGACTGGCCTGAACACCATCTGCACAGATGCTGATCTGATTGTTGAGGCTGCTCTTGAGAATATGCAGATTAAGAAGGATCTCTTCAAGGAGCTGCAGGAGAATATCGTTAAGAATCCAAACTGCATCTTCGCATCTAACACATCCTCTCTTTCTATCACTGAAATCGGTGCTGGACTTGAGAAGCCTGTTATCGGTATGCACTTCTTCAACCCAGCTCCAGTCATGAAACTGGTTGAGGTTATTAAGGGTGAGAATACTCCTGATGAAGTAGTAGATCAGGTAAAGGCGATCTCTGAGAAGCTTGGTAAGACACCTGTACAGGTAAATGAGGCTGCTGGTTTCGTTGTAAACCGTATTCTTGTACCAATGATTAATGAAGCAATCTGCGTTAAGGCTGCTGGTGTATCAGACATCGAAGGCATTGATAACGCAATGAAGTTAGGATGCAACCATCCAATGGGACCTCTGGAATTAGGCGATTACATCGGTCTGGACATCATCCTGGCTATTATGGATGTTATCTTCGCTGAGACACATGACAATAAGTACGCTGCATCTCCACTCCTTCGTAAGATGGTTCGTGGTAAGAAACTCGGCGTTAAGACTGGAATCGGCTTCTACAACTATGCAGATGGCAAAAAGGTTCCTACCGACAAGCAGTAAGTAGTTCATTTGGAGGTTCATAACATGGATTTCACGTTAGACAAAAAATATTTAATGGCGAGAGACCTGTTCAGAGACTTCGCTCAGAATGAGGTAAAGCCACTGGCTCAAGAAATCGACGAAGAAGAGAGATTCCCAAGTGAGACATTTGAGAAGCTTGCTAAAAATGGTTTCATGGGAATTACCGTTCCTAAGGAATATGGCGGACAGGGATGTGACGAGCTCACATACGTACTCTGCCTTGAGGAGATTGCTAAGGTTTGTGGTACTACAGCCGTAGCTCTCTCTGCACATACATCCCTTTGCATCGATCCAATCATGACATTCGGTACAGAGGAGCAGAAAAAGAAGTACATTCCAAAGCTTGCATCTGGTGAATGGCTTGGTGCATTCGGTCTGACAGAGCCAGGCGCTGGTACAGATGCTCAGGGTCAGCAGACCAAGGCTGTATTAGATGGAGATGAGTGGGTTCTTAATGGATCGAAGTGCTTCATTACCAATGGTAAGGTAGCTGACGTCTACATCATCGTTGCAGTTACAGGTACTGTCGAGAAGCACGGCAGACTCCAGAAGGAGATCTCTGCATTCATCGTTGAAAAGGGCACACCTGGATTCACCTTCGGTACGAAGGAGAAGAAGATGGGTATCCGCGGATCATCTACCTATGAGCTGATCTTCCAGGATTGCCGTATTCCTAAGGATAATATCCTCGGTGCAAAGGGCAAGGGCTTCGGTATCGCTATGCACTCCCTTGATGGTGGTCGTATCGGTATCGCTACTCAGGCACTTGGCTTAGCAGAGGGCGCATTAGAGCGTACTGTTGCATATACCAAGGAGAGAAAGCAGTTTGGCCGTTCTATTTCTAAGTTCCAGAATACACAGTTCAGACTGGCTGATATGAAGACTCGTTGTGATGCTGCACAGCTGATGGTATATAAGGCTGCACGTGCAAAGGATGCAGCTGGATTTAGTCCAAAGTCTACCTATAGTGTGGAAGCTGCTGAAGCAAAGCTCTTCGCAGCACAGGCAGCTATGGCTGTAACCAGCGAAGCAGTTCAGCTCCACGGCGGTTATGGATATATCAGAGAATATGACGTAGAGCGTATGCTTCGCGATGCGAAGATTACTGAGATCTACGAAGGTACTGCAGAAGTAATGCGTATGGTTATCTCTGCAAACTTACTTGCTTAATTTAGGAGGAATTTTACCGTGAAGATTATTGTTTGTGTGAAACAGGTTCCGGATACCGCCGGCGGCGTAAAATTCAAACCGGATGGAACACTGGATCGTGGAGCAATGCTGGCTATCATGAATCCAGATGATAAAGCTGGTCTCGAGGCTGCACTTCGCCTGAAGGATCAGTATGGCGCAGAAGTAACTGTACTTACCATGGGTCTTCCTAAGGCTGATGCCGTATTAAGAGAAGCTCTTGCTATGGGTGCTGATAAGGCAATCCTTGTTACCGACCGTGTTCTCGGCGGTGCAGATACCTGGGCTACATCTTCTACCATTGCAGCAGCAATCCGTAATATCCCTGACTATGACATCATCATTACTGGTCGTCAGGCTATCGATGGTGATACTGCTCAGGTTGGCCCACAGATCGCTGAGCACTTAGGACTTCCTGTGATCTCTTATGCACAGGATATCAAGGTAGATGAAGCAAAGAAGACAGTAACAGTTCAGCGTCAGTATGATGACCGCTACCATGTTCTGACAGCACAGATGCCAGTACTTATTACAGCACTTTCTGAGTTAAATGATCCTCGTTACATGACTCCAAAGGGAATCTGGGAAGCATGTGATGCTGAGGTAACAGTATGGGGTAGAGCAGATCTCCCTACACTGCAGGATAAGGATATGGGTCTGAATGGTTCTCCAACCAAGATTGCTAAGGCTTCTGATAAGGTTCGTAAGGGTGCAGGTACCGTCTATAAGGATCTGGATCCAGACCAGGGAGCTAAGACAATTTGTGACGTATTAGTAGAGAAACATTACATTTAACGAAGGCGGTGAATGAGATGAATTTAGAAGAATATAAGGGTGTATTTATCTATGCACAGCAGGTAGATAACCGTATCGATAACATCGCTTTTGAGTTACTTGGTAAGGCAAAGGACCTGGCTGGTGCCCTGAATGAGAAGGTAACAGCAGTTCTGATTGGATCTGGCATGACAGAGGAGATGACCTCTCAGTTAGCTGAGTATGGTGCAGACCGTGTTATCGTAGTAGATGATCCAGAGTTAAAAGAATACCGTACAGAGCCATATGCAGAGGCACTGGCTGGTGTCATCAATGAGTTCAAGCCAGAGATTGTCCTGGTTGGTGCAACTGCAATCGGTCGTGACTTAGGTCCTACCGTATCTGCAAGAGTTGAGACTGGTCTGACTGCAGACTGTACACAGCTTGAGATCGGTGACTTCCCATTAGAGGCAAGAGAGGGTCAGGAGCAGAAGCATAATCAGCTTCTCATGACTCGTCCTGCCTTCGGTGGTAATACCATCGCTACCATTGCATGTCCTGACAATCGTCCTCAGATGTCCACTGTACGTCCAGGTGTAATGCAGAAGATTACTCCAGTAAAGGGTGCTACAGCAGAGGTTATCAAGTGGAACCATGAGTTCAAGCCAAATAACCGTTATGTAACCATCGATGAAGTTGTTAAGAAGGTAACAGAGACCGTAGATATCCAGAAGGCTAAAGTATTAGTATCTGGTGGTCGTGGAGTTGGAAGCGCTGAGAACTTCAAGATTCTTAGAGACTTAGCTGATGTCCTGGGCGGAGAGGTATCCTGTTCTCGTGCCGTTGTTGATAATGGCTGGCTGCCTAAGGATCTCCAGGTTGGACAGACTGGTAAGACTGTACGTCCTCAGATCTACTTCGCAGTAGGTATCTCTGGAGCCATCCAGCATGTAGCTGGTATGGAAGAGTCAGACCTTATCATTGCAATTAATAAGGATGAGACAGCTCCAATTATGGATGTCGCTGATATCGGAATCGTTGGAGATCTGAATAAGATCCTGCCAAAGCTTACCGAAGATATCAAGGCTGAGTTGGCCAAGAAGGACTGAGCTCGGGAGATGTGATTCCTGGATGAGAGATATGCTTTCACCTAAGGAATCCCCATATGAAAAATTATTGAAAATTCTATGAAATAAGAAGAATCCCTTGGATTTGGTGTAGGTAACATCTTGCCTGCACCAGATTCGAGGGATTTTTTGTAACGCAGTCGGAGTACAAGCTCCGACTGCGTTAAACGCTCCGCGAGGATGCGCACGGATTCGGACAGGAATTTGTCTGCTGAAGCAGAC
>OCVV011291982.1_pt1 | contig 37344 bp, 31 predicted proteins | sample 1539721 | NCBI WGS metagenome assembly OCVV01 (sample SAMN02144230, study PRJEB22623) | gut metagenome | biome: sheep rumen | host: Ovis aries | place: New Zealand | reverse complement strand
TGATGAAGCAGAGGCTTGGAATCTTCGGATTCGGAAAAGCCTCATTGGGGTTGGGTCTATTATTGATTTCCATAAATTCCGATTTATCTGATTATTTTTGCTTTCTGTAAGTTCGTCATTTCAATCCAAAAGTCAGTCTGCTCCGCCTCGTCAAAACCTCCAGAGGACATTTCTGTGAGGATGGCATCAAGGATTTGTGTCTTCGACACCTTCAGCTCAGGATCAACATCTATCCGATAGGTGACGATATCCCCAAGAGATCCCACGTGCACATTGGTCACGCTCATCTTCCCATCCGCCAGTTTCACCTCGGCAGTGCGGTTTAAGCCATACTCAGGCTTCGCATTCAACAGCTTCTGGAATAGCTGTGAGTCAGCATATGCCTCGGCATCCACCGATAACAACAACTCGCGCAGTGTCATGGCTTCACGGCCTTGGGAGTCCAGTTATTGAAGAAACGCAATACTTTCTCCTTGTTGTAGCCTTTGCCTTCCTCAAGAAAACTCGAGTCTTGGATGTGCATCACCTTGCCATTCTCGTCCAACACGACAAAAACGGGGTAACCGAAGCGGCCACAGTTGTCAAGGCGCTTCATCAGTTCTGCAGCCTGCATAGCCATTGCTTCTCCCTCCGATTTGCGGGGATTGTAGTTCACGTGGATGTAGACGAAGTTTTGGTTGATAACTTCACTGATTGTCGTGTCGTTCGTGATGAAGTCGGCGAAGCGCAGGCACCACGGGCACCAGTTGCCACCCACCTGACACACCACAAATTTCCCTTCGGCCTGGGCTTTTGCTACAGCCTGGTCAATCTGCTCAAGTGGGTTGATGCTTTCGTCGTAGACCTTCTTCAGTCCCTGAGCATGGACAACTGTCAGCGACAGCACCGCGATGAATGCGGCAGCAAATAATCTCTTCATATTCATTGTAGTGTTAATGATGAAAGTTTTATCTCTGCAAAGTTACGAAAAATCGAGCGAAAAAAACAAATTTTTTGATTGAAGTTTCGGATGTATGAACAAACTGCGAAAAAGCGCCGCGCGAAAAACGATGAAGCAGGGGTCGCATAGCATGATTTACGCTGTGTTAAAAGAAACTTCGTGTAAAAGAAAGTTAATTGCTTGGACTTGTCAGGAAATAGGCTTATCTTTGTAATTTTATCATCATTGACAACAACCAACAAAAACGTCATGCATAACAAATCATCCCACGCATCACTCGCTGCACGGCTGTCGGCGATGCTCGTTCTTGCCTTTTGCTCTACGATGAGCGCCTAAGTAAAAAGTATTGATCGTAAGAAATGCTCTTATGAAACAGACAATCCTTCCCTTCCGATGCTGGCAGAAGCTCGTGCTCTGCCTCACGCTCAGCCTGAACGCCCTCATGGCATGGTCCGGGCGCCAATACACGATGGACTACCATGTAGACTTCGATACCTTGGGCCACTACCTGCTAGTGACGCTTGACTACACGGAAACCTCCTCGCCGGCAGCCTCTGACATCGTGCTGAACATGCCCGTCTGGGCTCCCGGCTACTACGAGATTCTTGATTTCCCGAAACACCTGTGCGACTTTGCCGCCATGACGACAGACGGACAACGGCTCGCCTGGCAGAAAGAGGGCAAGAACCGCTGGCGGGTGCCCTTGCCCAGGAACGGGCACGTGCGCGTGAGCTATCGCGTCTATGCCAACGAGCGCGACGTGGCTTCGAGCCGCGTGGAGAAGGACATCGCCTTCGTAGCCCCCTGCGGCGTTTTCATGCACATTGACGGTGAGCTCAACCATCCTTCCACGGTGACATTCCGTCTGCCCAAGGGCTGGACAAAGGTGGCTTCAGGACTGAAACAAGGCGGATGGGACTGCAATGACCGTAATCTCCGCAACGACGGTACCGACTCCCTGACAGCAGCCTTCGATGTCAAGGACTTCGACACGCTCTACGACTCGCCGTTGCTCTTCGGCAACTTCCGCCTCGACAAGTTCAGGTACGACGACCGCTGGTACGAATTTGCGCTGGAAACGCCCGACGGGGTTGACGAACTCGACCTGAAGGGAAAGTTCTGCAAGATTGTGTCGGCGGCCACAACGATGATGGGACACGTGCCCTACCGTTTCTACAGCCTCATTCACATGGGAAAGGGCGAAGGAGGCCTGGAGCACCTCAACTCGCAGGCGTGCTACACCGACGGCACTTATCGTTTCAGTTCACGACGCAGCGAAGTGAAATTCCTGGCACTCGTCGCCCACGAATATTTCCACCTCTACAACGTGAAGTGCATCCGACCGGCCGAGCTGTGGCCCATCGACTACAACCGCGAGGCCATCACCCCGATGCTCTGGGTGAGCGAGGGACTGACTTGCTACTACGAGTTCCGACTGCTGCGCAATGCCGGCATCACTACACCCGACGAAGCGCTCGAACTGCTTTCCACCTATTTCAGCCTCTACGCGCCCTACGAAGGACAGCGACACCAAAGTCTCAGGCAATCGAGCTACGACATCTGGCTGAACTTCATGAACAATGATGCCAACGGCCGCGACGTGCGCATCAACTACTATTTCAAAGGACCGGTGGTAGGTCTGCTGCTCGACATCGACATTCGCCGTCGCACCCAGCAGCAATGCTCGCTCGACGACGTGATGCGCCTGCTCTACCAGCGCTACTACCTGGAACTCAAGCGTGGGTTCACCGAAGAGGAGTTCTGGGCGCTCTGTGCCGAGGTGGCAGGCAGTCCGCTCACCGAAGTGCGCCGTGCTGTCGATACCACCGACGACATCGACTACGACTACTGGCTGCGTGATGCCGGCCTGCGCATCGACGGCTATAAGATTCAGCGCATTGACCGTCCGACAAAAGCCCAGAAGGCATTCCTGGAGGCAATGCAACTCCTCAAAAAATAGGGAAAATACTGAAAAAATAGGGAAAATCCCGATTTAGTTTCCAAATAATTTTGCACTTTTGCAGTCGTAATCAATTTTAAACATTTGGGAATTATGAAAGAGAATCGTATCATTGCAGCAGCCCTCGTGGCACTGGGAATAGTGTGCCTGGGCTGGTTTATCAAAGCGGGAATGGACAATTTTGCCAACAAAGACCGCAAGGTAAATGTGAAAGGATTGGCCGAAGTAGAGGTGGAAGCCGACAAGGTGACATGGCCCATCGTGTCGAAAGAACTGGGCAACAACCTGCCCGAATTATACGACAAGATTGGGTCGACACAAGGCAAAATCAAGGCTTTCTTGCTGCGCAACGGCATCAAAGACAGCGAGCTGACCATCAACGCCCCACAGGTGAACGACCTGAATGCCCGCGAGTATGGCGACAGAAACCAGCCCTACCGCTACATCGTGACATCGGTCATCACCGTGACGTCGAAAAACGTGAAGCAAGTGAGGGGCATCATCGCTCGCCAGGGTGACCTGCTGAAAGAGGGTGTGGCCATCGTCGACGGCGGCTACGAGAACCCCGTGAAGTATGAGTACGTGTCGTTCAAGGAGATGAAGCCCAAGATGATGCAGGAAGCCATTGAGAATGCAGAGAAGACGGCCCAGCAGTTTGCCGCAAACTCCCATTCGAAACTGAACAAGATTGTCAGTGCCGACCAGGGTCAGTTCTCCATAGATAACCGCGACGAGAACACCCCCTACATCAAGAAGGTGCGCGTCGTCACCACAGTGACTTACTCGCTGAAAGACTGATCAGGACCATTCATTCTGTATATATGCTGCGAAGACCCCATTGTCAAAGCAGTTTTCAATCATTCCTCCTGTCCGGCTCACACTTTTCTCCCATGCGTGTGAGCCGGTCAGGAAAATCTGTTCCAATAGCCTTGATGTTTTTTAGCTGAAAAACTTCGAGAATGCTTTTACGCAGTAAATGTGGTCGGCAGCGCTACCTGTTTCCCTGCAACTATGCATTGCCAGTATGGCATTGCCCATGTCGACGCCGCGCAAGGGTATCGACGAAGCAAGAATGTTGCCAAGAGTACTGCCGCCTGCCACATCGGAGTGATTCACAAAACGCTGGCAGGGGACACCAGCCTCCCTGCAGATTTCCATGAAGACCGCAGCCGAGACTGCATCGCTGGCATATTTTTGAGCAGCATTGAACTTGATGACCGGACCACCACCGAGCACGGGATGATTTGTGGAATCATACTTCTCGCTATAGTTCGGATGCCAGGCATGGGCATTGTCAGCTGAAATCATGAACGCACGCTCCACGCCCTGATAGAAGGCTTCTTCGCTTCCGCTCTGAGCCAGCGCAATGCGCTTGAGCATCATAGAAAGGAAGGGGCTGCCGGCACCTTGCTTTGTCTGTGAACCAGTCTCTTCGTTATCAAAGATTGCCAGCACCTTGGTCATGTCAGTAGTATTCGTCGCTATCATCGCCTCCAAACCCGCGAAACACATTGAGAGGTCGTCCAGACGTCCAGACGAGATGAACTCGTCGTGAACTCCGAAGGTGCAGGCTGGTGTGGCATCGGCGAGATAGAGGTCGAAGTCAAGGATGTTGTCTGGGGTGATTCTCAGTTCATTGCAGATGACGTTCATGAGCATGTTGCCTCGTTCCAGTTCCTCGTTGACAATACCCAGAATAGGCAGCATGTCTTTCTGCTTGCTCAACTTCACTCCGTCGTTCACCTGACGGTTGAAATGGATAGCGAGGTTGCTAATCTGCAACAGCGGGCGCTTGACGTGCAGCAGCAGCGTCTCAGGATTGAGAGCATCCTTCCCCCTGATGACTACACGTCCGGCAATCGTAAGTGGACGGTCGAACCAGGTTGACATGATAGGCCCTCCATACACCTCGGTATTCAGTTTCACGATACCTCCCTCACACGTCATCTCAGCATTGGGCTTGATGCGGAACGTCGGTGAGTCGCAATGGGCACAAATCATTCGGAAGCCGGCGTCAGCCAGCGATTTGCGTCCGACATGGAAAGCGTACACTGACGAATCGTTCTTCGTCACAAAGAATTTGTCACCTGCCTTGACCTCTCCAAGAGACATCTGGGTGTCAAACTTACGATAGCCAGCATGTTCGAGTAGGGTGGCAATGTTTCTTGCTGCCAGGAAATTCACCGGCGAAGCATTTAGGAAATCAAGCAGTCTGTTAACCATATTGCTAAAGTCTATATTTATTCTCAGATAACATGTCAGTCCTTACATCGGGGTCGGCATTCTCGTTGATGCTCAGTCCGCAACTCGTGTGCTTGCAGAAAAGGTTGAGGATGCCCGTCTGAGGCAACTTTGGCAGCTGGCGCATGATCTTGCCTGTCACCAGATGGAAACCGCGAGATTTAGGGCTGAACGTTGTTTCTATTTGCTTTATCATCCTCTGTTTTCATTAACTTTTTTAATTTAGGTGCAAAGTTAACCAAAAATCCTCAGAATTCACTAAAAATGAGTAACTTTGTACCCAATATGAAGTGTAATAACCATAAAGGAATATGAAGATTATCTTGACAGGAGCCACAGGATATGTGGGCGAAGGAACACTTTTATTCCCCTGCACTTTGCCGACATTATGCCCGACAAGGAGCGTATGACCTTCATCTATCTCAGTGGTGCCGGCACCTCACCGGACGGCAAGCAGTTCTGGCAGCAGGTGAAGAGCAAGACTGAGGCGGAGATCCAGACAAAGGGTTTCAAGCGAGCTTTCGCTTTGCGGCCTGCCATCATGAAGTGGGCTAAAGGACAAAAGCATATCCAGACGATGCAGTATTTCTTCCTTCCGTTCTTTCCTTTGTTCCGTTTACTGGGACAGGGTAACAACATGAGGGAGATTGCCTTGTCGCAACTCGTCCTTGCTCGTGACGGCTATCAGAAGTTTGCCATCACCCCAAAAGACATCACCCTATTGGCAAAAACCTTCTAAATAATGATTATATGGAGACGAGGAAACAGATTGCAGCAGAAAAGAAAAGGTGCAACAGTCATAATTGCGCTCAGGAGTTTTTGGAAGCATACCTCTTGTCCCCCGAACAATGAAAGTGACAGATGAAACAGTTGTTATTTTTCTTCATGGCAGTCCTCCTGATGGGGTGCACCGACGGAAGCATAAAACCCGAAACCGCTTCTGCCACCACTCCCTATGACAGCATCATGCAGGCAGAAGGCTACGATGCCGTTCCGCTTTTCAAGACTCGGACCGGCCATATTACCGTGACCCTTCAGGTGAACGGAAAGGCCTGTGTCTTTCTTGTTGATACTGGAGGTTCAGCTCAACTTTGTGTATTCCGGAAAAGACAAATCCACGTAAGTATTTGACTTACAGGGATTTAGCTTGAAGTTGTGAGGATTGCTCACAAAAAAAGACATTGCCTTTCGGCGATGTCTTCTTTGGGTGCCCGGACGGACTCGAACCGTCGACATTCAGAACCACAATCTGACGCTCTAACCAACTGAACTACGGGCACCATGTTGGTTGTTATGGGTGCTTCTTTTGTAAAGCGAGTGCAAAGGTACGGGATTTATTTGAGATTTCCAAATAAATCCCGTACTTTTTTCAGAAAAACTTCAGATTTTCTTTAATTTTTCTTTAGTTTGCCTTGGCAGGAGCAGCTTCCTTGGCAGCTGCAGGTGCCTCCTTGGCTGCAGCGGGAGCTTCCTTGGCTGCTGCGGGAGCAGCTGCATCCTTAGCAGCAGCGGGGGCTGCCTGCTGGCCAGCACCAAATCCCTGGGTATTAGTAGGATTGGTTGTCTGGGTCTCAGTGGCTACGTTCTCGAGCACGCTCTGCTCCATGACAGACTTCGGAGCAACGTAGGCGCAGATGACGCTGAACACTACCATAGCTGCTGCAAGACTCCACGTTGCCTTTTCGATAACGTCGGTGGTCTTACGAACACCCATGATCTGGTTTGAAGAGGAGAAATTAGAAGCAAGTCCTCCACCTTTTGACTCTTGGATGAGCACGATGCCGATCATCAGCAGTGCTGCAATTACGATAAGAATTACGAATAATGTGTAAAGCATTTTGTTTAATTATTTTGTTTGTTATTTAATATCAATTTCTCTAAAAATCTGATTTGGTCTGCAAAGTAAGCATTTTTTTTTGGATAATTCAAATTTAAACGCTGAATAATTTCTAAAGCCTTGGAATATCTGCCCTGTTTGATGTAAATTTTGGCTAAAGTTTCGGTAAAATAGCCATTTTCGTCATCATTTTCGTCATCATCGTCCAACAAATTGATTTCTGGAGTGTAACTGATTTCTTCCTTGAGTTGGATCTTTCCTCCCTCGTTTTCGATGAAGTTATCGATGAGGCGCTGGCCCTTCATCTCAGGTGCCTGTTCCTTGTTGGCAGAATCTTCAGCTTCGCTTTCTATGTCGAGCAGGTAGGCCACGTAGTCAACGGCTGCATCGGCAGGTGTCGGCTTACGCTTGGGTGCCGAGGTCTCCTGTTCCTCGTCCTGAGGAATGGAGTCGAGGAAGTTGTCGATGAGCGCGATGGTACGATCGGCCTTTACTTCGTCGGTCTTCTTGTTCGGTTTCTCTTCCTGCCGCTTGGGAGTGCGCTGCAACTGATAGTGACCTGCCTCAACGAGGTTGAACAGCACTTTCCGGTCGGTAAGGTAGATGGCGGCCCGGCGCAGTTCCTCGTCGAACGTGGAGTCATGAAGCAGGTAGAGATTCTGCAACATGAGGATGCGGGCGGGCTGATAGTAAGGATGGAGCGCGAGCAACGACCGGAGATCATAGAGGGTCTCCTTGTCGAGTCTTTCGGGATGACTGATGAGCGTTGCGAGTTCCATTTCCTTTACCTTATTAATATATATGATGGCATCCTGGCGATAAACTACCAGTTGGCCACGGTTGCATTGAAAATCTGATCGGTGAGTTCCTTCACCATCTGGGTCACCAATTCTTCCTGCACAGAGTTGAGCGACTGCGAGGAATCGTAGGTGGAGGTAGCGGTGAACGAGCGCTCAAAGTCTTCAGAATGCTTCTTGTTGTTTGTAAAACGCACGTTGACTGTCATCGACAGTTCCACCTGTGCCGAGTAGCCTTCGCTCGACACCGACTTGTTGCGCTGGGTGTATTGCGTTATCTCACCTTCTACTTTCAGGTCGCCATTACGCTTCACCTGCTGCAGTTTCGTGTGATTGGCATACATGTCCTTCAGCTGATTGTTGAAGAGCGGCCCCATCGGTCCCCACACGTAACTGGCACGAATGGGGAAGTCGGCTATCTGGATGGTTTTGGTCTGCGAATAGTCGATACTGGCTCCATTGAACTTATAGCTTGTCTCAAACAAGCCAAGGTTCAACGAGCACGACGTGAGCAGCATCACGAGCAAGCCTGTCAGATATTTACCTATTTTCCAGTCCATATTGCTTCAATCTACGATAGAGGGTGCGGTCGCTGATACCCAGTTCCTGGGCAGCGCGCTTTCTGTTTCCACCATTTCGCTCGAGTGCCTTTTCCAACATCTGACGACCCATGTCGCTCAGGTTCAGACTCTCCGGCTCGCGAATCTCTTCAGCCTCAGCCTCCTCGACGGCTCCCACGTTGCCTTGCGGCTGGTTGCCGACGGTTGCCACAGGCAGGTTGTCGGCATCGACGGCAGGTATCGGTGCATATGCCCCTACCCCACCGAGTCCGCGGGACTCATCAAGTTGCTTGCGCAGACTGTTCATGTCGCGACGCAGGTCATTGACGTTTCCACGCAACTCATAGAGCACCTTATAGAGCAGTTCGCGTTCGTTTTCGTAGGAATGCGACTCACTCTGGCCAATGGTAGCCAACTGCATACTCTCTGGATCCTGAGGAATGAACTGCGACAGCGTTTGAAGGTCGATCTCGCGTTTTTCGCTGAGCACCGACATCTGCTCTGTCAGGTTCTTCAGCTGACGCACGTTGCCCGGCCATTTATACTGCAACATCAGTTGCTTTGCCTCGTCGCTGAGCGTGATGCGCGGCAAGTGGTATTTCTCAGCCATCTGCATGGCAAACAGGCGGAAAAGGAGTAGAATATCCTCACCACGGTCGCGCAGAGCTGGCATCTGCAGGGGAATAGTGTTCAAGCGATAATAGAGGTCTTCACGAAACCTGCCCTCGCTAATGGCCTTCTGCATGTTGACATTCGTGGCAGCCACAATGCGCACGTCGGTTTTCCGTATCTGCGTACCACCAACCTGAATATATTCTCCCGTTTCGAGCACGCGCAGCAGTCGTGCCTGGGTAGCCAGCGGCAGTTCGCCTACTTCATCAAGGAAAATTGTTCCCTTGTTGGCCACACCGAAATAGCCCTCGCTTTCGCCGATAGCGCCAGTGTATGCTCCTTTCTCATGACCAAACAGTTCGCTGTCGATAGTGCCTTCAGGAATGGATCCACAGTTGATGGCAAAGTACTTCTCACGTCGGCGGGGCGAATGGTCGTGAATAATACGCGGAATAATCTCCTTACCTACTCCACTTTCACCAACAATGAGTACACTGAGGTCAGTGGGTGCCACCTGCAGGGCGACATCCAGCGCACGGTTCAAGGCATCGCAGTTTCCTACGATGTTATACCGTCTTTTTACCTCTTGCAATCTGTTCGTATCCATTTTGGGGTGACAAAATTACATATTTTATTCGAAATAACTGCAATTTTGGCAGAAATTTTATCATTTCTTGGGATTCCGACGGCCAATTTTAATCAACAGAAGGCCAATTCCCGTCCAAATCAGCTCTCTGATGCGCACGATGAGTGCCACAAATGTTCCTGCGCTGGCTGTCATTCCTAACCCGTTGACCGACATCAGGAAACCACCTTCACGACCACCTAACTGCAACGGCATGAAAAATAGCAAGTTGGCAAACAATGAGGTGAAAGCCAGAATCAAGATACACTGCACATAGTTGACCGACGGCATGAGGATGAGCAGGACGAAGAATATCTCTGCAGCAGCCCCTATGCGACAAAGCAATTCGAGCAACACTGCCGAGACAAACATCTTCGGATTCTGCTTGTGCAAAGCCGCTATTTGCGAGTCGATTGTATCCAGCTGCTCACGGTGAGTTTCCACAAATGGCTGGGCCCATTTCTTGATGAAAGGAATATGTCGCAACAGCTTCATGACCCTGACAGCCAGTCCCTTCCTGTAGCCAGCCATGAAGAACCACAATCCCAGCAGACAAAAAGCCCCTGTGATGGTGAGCAGTGTTCCCATGAAGAAATTGACGGGCCGTGTGAAAATGTAGAGGAAAATACTGATGAACCAAAACCAGAAATGGCTGAAGATATGTGTCATGGCATATAGGATGACCGACGACGATGCCCGCTCGGTGCCAATTTTCGGTGCCAGCTCCATCACGCGGTACGGTTCACCTCCCATAAGTCCGCCCGGCGTGGCATAGTTCAAGGCGAAGCCACTGATTGTGACCTTATAGAGCCACCAGAACGGTACTTCCTTGTCAGTGGGTCGTGGCTGTTGAGCCTTGATGATAACATACCACGCAGCAGTATTGAAAATATACAAAACAGCCCACAATGCCACTACTGCAAAGAACCAGTAGCCAGCATGCTTCAGTCCGTTCCACACTTCTGCGAAGTCGAGTTGTGTCACCATGATGATGAGCACAAGCAGACCGAAGGCAAAAAAGCCGTTTTGATATTTCTTCTTCATCTTGAAAATCTTTTATTCAGCATCACCGCCCTGTTCATGGACTGCTTCTTGAGATTTGTTCTCACGCTTCTTCGGAATGGCGAAACGAACCTTCTCGCTGTCGTCACGTTTCTCATGATAAAGCTTGGGCAGCGGGTTGGCCAACGGAGCGTCATAGTTCACCCGGTTGCGGGCAGCATCGATGACGGCATACAATGCCTGCCTGAACGACAGTTCATCGGCAGTGCCTCGCCCGGCCTGCTCGTAACAAGGACCACAACACGGCATGGCACATGGCAGTTCCATACCCGCCACGTAAGCCACTTTTTCTTCCGACGACAGCGCATTGAAAGGAGCTGCACCCTGATCGTGGTACATAGCCAGAACTGCATCAAAGGCATTATATTTTCCCGTGCCGAAGAAGTCGTCGGCAGCATAGGGACCGAAAGCCTGCTTGCTTTGCGTGGCCAGCTTTGCCACTGCGGGAGCCAGGACGTCGCGCTCTTCGGGACCGTCTGCATCCGGATTGAGCGACAACACAGCCACACGCGGATTGCTGATGCGTAGATCGCGCTTCAACATGTTCAGCAGAAGTTCAGCCTTAGCCATCACATTCTCTGTCGTCACGTGGGTTGTCACGTCCTTTAACGCCATATTGTTTGTGGCAATGGCCACGCGAAGTTGGTTGCTCATCAGCACGAGCAGTCCTTCCTTCTGCAGGTCGGCATTCGCAGACAGGGGAGCCAGCAGTAGAGCATCGAAACAGCCTTTCTTCATGTCTTCCAGGGCGCGCACAAGTGCTTTCTTGCCTGCCGTCACAGCCTCATCGCTGCGGGTACCGAGTTCCACTTTCACCTCCTCGTCGAAACAAGTGATCAGGTTCAAGCGGCCGTCGCGCACGTCGTCCATCGAGTTGATGATGCTGAAAGAGGTCTCCGTATTGAGCGCCTTACGATGATAGGTTGCCACCTTGGGCGAACCATAGATGACAGGCGTGCAGAGTTCCAGCATCTCAGGTTCAGCAAATGTTTTAAAAATCAGTTCGTATCCGATACCATTTGTATCGCCATGCGTGATAGCCACGCGAATTCTTCTTTCTTCCATAAGTTATTGTTCTTTTCTTAATTGTTCTTTCCGAGCAGTGCTCAGCAGTCCGCAGGCAGCATAGATGTCCTGCCCTCTGCTGGCACGTATAGTGGTGAAGATGCCATGAGCCGTCAGGAAGTCACGCAGTCGCAGCATGGTGTCTTCATCGGCTCCATGCAACGGCACGTTTGGAATCTGGTGGAATCGAATGAGGTTGATCCTGCAGTCGAGTCCGCGCAGCAGTTCAACGATAGCCTTGGCATGACGCAACGAGTCGTTCACCCCACCGAAGACGATGTATTCAAACGAAAGGCGGCGCTGGTGGGCGAAGTCGTAGCCCCGCAACAGTTCCACCACCTCGCTGATGCTCATTCCGCGTTCGGCAGGCATCAGTTCCGCGCGCTGCTCGTGTAGCGGCGAGTGCAGGCTGATGGCCACATGGCACTGGCTCTCGTCGAGGAATCGCTTCAGCTTTCCACGAATACCCACCGAGCTGACCGTGATGCGCTTAGGACTCCATGCCCATCCCCAGTCGGCCGTAAGCACCTCCGTTGCCTTCAGCACGGCATCGAGGTTGTCCATCGGTTCTCCCTGCCCCATGAACACGATGTTGGTCAGGCGGTCGCGCTCAGGCAGTGCGTATATCTGGTTCAGAATGTCAGCAGCGGTCAGGCTTCCTTCAAATCCTTGTTTTCCCGTCTGGCAGAACAGGCAGTTCATCTTGCAGCCCACCTGGCAGGAGACGCAGAGCGTGGCACGGTCGTCGTCAGGAATAAACACCGTTTCCACATAGCGGGGCTTGTCGGCCAATCCACTGCAGCGCACGGGGAACATATACTTGATCGTACCGTCCTGGCTGCGCTGGCAGTCCACCGGAGCCATGCTGCCCACTTCGTACTTTTCCTTCAGTCTTTCGCGGCCCTGCTTCGACAAATTGGTCATGTCGTCAATGCTCTCCGCGTGCTTCACGTAGAGCCACTGAGCCATCTGCCCACCGGCAAAGGCAGGCAATCCCAGCGATTTGGCAACCTCTTTCAATTCTGTCAACGACAAGCCTAAAAGGCTCTTTTTCATGGATTCCATGTGGTAATTACTCTATTTCAAGTTGCAAAGTTACAATTTTTTCCCTTCTTTTTGGCATTCTTCAAGTTTTTTTTGTACATTTGCACATATTTATTGCATTTACAAGGAAAACAAAACACAGAAATGAGAGAACGAATAGATTGTTTTTTGCCTTGCGACGATGCCGGTTCACTCACTGCTATGGTGGACGCATTGCGTCGCGACAAAAACGTCAGACACATATACTTGCTGACAAATCAGGAAACTGGAAACCACCACATCCACATGGATGGCTGCCAGTCGTTGGGCGTAGACGGAGTGCTTTCGAGCGAAACCATGAAAGCCATCGCCAGGACAGCCGTCGCCGACTACATCCTTCTCAACCTGAAGACTCCTCCTGCCCTTCCCGGCCCGCATGCTTTGTCGCGACTGGTCCGCACGGCCGACGAGACGCATGCAGCCTTGGTCTATAGCGATTTTCTTGAAGAAAAGCAAAGCACCGACGCCGAATCAGGACGAGCCGTCGAGCGCCATCCTGTCATCGACTATCAGGAAGGATCGCTTCGCGACGACTTTGACTTTGGCCCGCTCGTGCTTCTCCGCACGGCGCCTGTCAAGGAATGGGCAAAACAGGCTTCTGCCGAGGGTTATCCGTCCTATCGGTTTGCCGGATGGTACGACCTTCGTCTGTCGCTGAGCCGCCAGGGGCTGTTGTTCCACCTGAACGAGATGCTCTACACGACCATCGAAGTGGACACACGCAAGAGTGGCGAGCGGCAGTTCGACTACGTAAATCCGCGCAACCGCGATGTGCAGATTGAAATGGAACGCGCCTGCACGGCTCATCTCAATGCACTCGGCGCACTTGTCGACACCACAGCCTATACTGACATCGATTTCGACGAGCAGGATTTCCCGACCGAGGCCTCGGTGGTCATTCCTGTCTTTAATCGGGCCAAGACCATTCGCGATGCCGTGGAGAGTGCACTTTCCCAGAAGACATCTTTCGCCTACAACGTCATCGTCGTCGACAACCACTCCACCGACGGCACCACCGACATACTCCGTTCGCTGACGAGCAAGCACGAACATCTGGTGCACATCATCCCCGTACGCACCGACCTGGGCATCGGCGGATGCTGGAACACGGCCATCAACGACGCCCGCTGCGGACGCTTTGCCGTGCAACTCGACAGCGACGACCTCTATTCGTCGCCGCTGACGCTGCAGACCATCGTCGACGCCTTCTACCAGCAACGCGCAGCCATGATTGTGGGCAGCTACCGTATGTGCAACTTCCAACTCGAGACCCTGCCGCCGGGACTCATCGACCACCGCGAGTGGACCGACGAGAACGGTCCTAACAACGCCCTCCGCATCAACGGTCTGGGAGCGCCGCGTGCCTTCTTCACTCCGCTGGTGCGCCAGATGCAGTTTCCCAACACCAGCTACGGCGAGGACTATGCCATGGGGCTGGCTTTCAGCCGCCAGTGGCGCATCGGACGCATCTACGACGAACTCTACCTCTGCCGCCGGTGGGAAGGCAACAGCGATGCCGCCCTCTCCATCGACCGGCAGAATGCCAACAACCTCTATAAAGACCGTCTGCGCACCATGGAGCTCATGGCGCGTCGCAGTCCCCACAATCCCAATGCCGACACTCCGCTCACCCGATTCTTCGACCGCCAATTGGAGAATTGGGACGATGCCCGCCAGCGCTATCGCGATCTGACGTGTGTCGAGACACGCGAACTCTCAACGGGCGACAACCTTCTCCGCGTGCAGTGGAACCCGGCACGCATGGTGTCCACTGGTGCCAAGATCGACAAGAAGACCATTGGCGAACGTCCCTGCTTCCTGTGTGCCCACAACCGTCCGTCCGAACAATTCGAAAAAATCATTCAGGACGAGGTCAATGGCGACCGCTACGAATTGCTCGTCAATCCGTTCCCCATCCTGCCCATGCACTTCACCATCCCGCTCGAAGCCCACCAGCCGCAATGCATCGACGGCCACTACCCCATGATGCACCAAATGACGAACCGCTATCCCGACATGATGGTGTTCTACAACGGCCCTCGCTGCGGCGCCTCGGCTCCTGACCACATGCATCTGCAGGCAGGCACCAACGGCATCATCCCTTTACAGCAGAGTTGGCCGCGACTGAGCCGCAACCTCGAAGTGGTGTTCAGTCTCAACGACGATGCTAATATATCCCTGCTCCACGGATTTGTCTGTCCGGCTGTCGTCCTCCGCAGCAAAGACAAGAAGAGCGATGCCCAGCTGTTCAGCATCCTCTACCGCTGCCTCGACGCCCCGCAGGGGACCGAGCCTATGCTCAACATCGTGGCTTGGCGGCAGGACGGCCAGCTCGTCTCCGTCGTGTTTCCTCGGCGGAAGCACCGCCCCGACTGCTACTTTGCCGAAGGCGAAGAAAAACGACTGGTCAGTCCTGGTGCCCTCGACATGTCTGGCCTCATCATCACCCCGCGTCAGGAAGACTTCCTTGCCCTGTCGCCCGACGAGGCCGAAGGCATCCTGCGCGAGTGCAGTTTCGACAGCGACGACATGCAGCAGCTCTCCGACCGCTTGCACGAGGCCGAGGCTGCTTGGGTGAAAGAACAGAGCAGCAAGTCGGTTGCCAACCCGCGACAGCCAGACGTCACCGTGGGCATCGTCAGCGCACAGCAGATACGCTTCACGCTGAACAAACCCTATACCGCCAAGGGCGTCGACATCACCGGCACCCAGGTGGTGACATTTGCCGAGGGCGGCATTCTCTGGAATGGCAACCAGTATCGCGAACTGCTCTTCACCCCCAAACGCAGCGATGCCTCGTTTTCGCTCGAGGATGTCGTCATCGGTGTCGGTTTCCACTGGGAGCGCCACGAGACGCAGACCTTCCGCGGCACACTGCGGTTGGTGGTCGAAGCCGACCAGATATGCGCCATCAACGAGCTGCCCGTCGAGCAATACCTCGAAAGCGTCATCTCCAGCGAGATGAGCGCCACCTCGTCTCTCCAACTGCTCAAAGCCCACGCCGTCATCTCGCGTTCATGGCTGATAGCTCAGATGGAGGCACGAAAAAACGCGCGCAGCGGCGCCACTGCCACCGATAGCTTCTTCTCGTTCACGAAGAAGGAGAACGAACTCATCCGCTGGTACGATCGCGACGACCACACCATCTTCGATGTCTGTGCTGACGACCATTGCCAGCGCTACCAGGGCATCACACGGGCTACCAACCCCCATGTGGCAGAAGCTGTCAGAGCCACTGCCGGACAGGTGCTTTGGTCGCAGGACTCCGGCATCTGCGATGCACGCTTCTCGAAATGCTGCGGCGGACAGACCGAGGAGTACCAGTATTGCTGGGAAAACATCTCGAAGCCCTACCTCCAGTCGGTGGAGTGCCCGTGGTGTAATACCAGCGACAAGCGCATCATCCGCCAGGTGCTCAACGACTACGATCAGGAGACCGCCGACTTCTACGAGTGGACCGAGACCGTCACCTCCCGCCAGATTGCCCAGTGGCTGCAGGCGAAACTGAACGTCGACCTCGGCACCATCACCGACCTCATCCCGCTGGAGCGCGGCAAGAGCGGACGCATCTGGAAGCTGAAGATTGTAGGCACCAAGGGCTGCTACATCGTCGGCAAGGAACTCGAGATACGCCGCGTGCTCTCCGACTCCCACCTGAAGAGCAGCCTCTTCACCGTCGTCGCCACGCCCAGCACCGCTGACGACGACAACACCGTCTTCACCCTGAATGGTCGCGGTTGGGGCCACGGCGTAGGTCTCTGCCAGATAGGAGCCGCCGTCATGGGCGACCAGGGCATTGACTATCAGCACATCCTAAAACACTATTATCAGAATGCAGAAATCAGAAAAATCTACTAAGACCGCCCCTTGGGCCCCTTGGAGCTGGGTTCCCTCACTCTATTTTGCCGAGGGACTGCCCTACGTGGCCGTCATGACCATCTCCATCGTGCTCTACAAGCAACTGGGGCTGTCGAATGCCGAAATCACGTTCTACACCTCGTGGCTCTACCTGCCGTGGGTCATCAAGCCCCTGTGGAGTCCGTTCATCGACCTCATCAAGACCAAGCGTTGGTGGATTACGTCGATGCAACTGCTCATCGGAGCGGCCTTCGGCGGCGTGGCCTTCACCATTCCCACCCATTTCTGGCTGCAGGGTTCGCTATTCTTCTTCTGGGTGATGGCCTTCTCCAGCGCCACCCACGACATTGCTGCCGACGGCTTCTACATGCTCGGCCTCGACGAGCACAATCAGGCGTGGTTCGTGGGCATCCGCTCCACCTTCTACCGTCTGGCCACCATCTTCGGCCAAGGCATCCTCGTCATGATAGCCGGCAACCTGCAGGTCATCTATCGCAATAGCATCGCCTTCTCCTGGAGTCTCATGTTCTACGGCGTGACAGGCATCTTCATCGGCCTCTGGCTTTGGCATAGCTACATCCTGCCGCGCCCTGACGACGACCAGCCTCGCAACGACATCAACGCCCGCACCATCTGGAGCGAGTTCGTCCACACCATCGTCACCTTCTTCCAGAAGCCACAGGTCGTGGTGGGCATCCTCTTCATGTTGCTCTACCGCATGCCCGAAGGACTGCTGGCCAAGGTGTCGGCACTCTTCCTCATTGATGCCGGCCACAACGGCGGACTGGGGCTCTCGCCCATGGAGTACGGCCTCGTGCAGGGCACTGTGGGCGTCATCGGCCTCACCCTGGGCGGCATCCTCGGCGGCATAGCAGCCGGACGCGACGGACTGAAGCGCTGGCTCTGGCCCATGGTGTGCGCCATCACCCTGCCCGACCTCGTCTATGTCTATATGAGTTTCGCCCTCCCCGACAGCCTCTTTATCATCAACGCCTGCGTCTTCCTTGAGCAGTTCGGCTACGGCTTTGGCTTCACGGCCTATATGCTATACCTTATTTTATATAGCCAAGGCGAATTCAAGACCTCCCACTACGCCCTCTGCACAGCCTTTATGGCCCTGTCGATGATGATTCCCGGACTCTTTGCCGGAGCCCTTCAGGAAGCTGTGGGCTACCGCGCATTCTTCCTCATCGTCATGGCATGCTGCGCTGTTACGTTCATCGTCACTTCATTCCTGAAGATTGATTCTGAATTCGGAAAGAAAACAGAAGAAGTAGAGTAATTCTACTTCACTAACAAAATATTCACCAATGCCGTTACATCGGCAATCGTGATGGAGCCGTCGGCGTTCGCGTCGGCGGCTTCATGGTCATAGACGTAAGGCTCCGTGTCGTCCTTCCCCAGCAAAACATTCACCAGTGCCGTCACGTCGGCAATCGTGATAGAGCCGTCGCGGTTCACGTCCCCTCGCAGGAACTGCACCTTGTTCACCCGCATCAGCGCAAATTCAGCCACGGCAGGCCGGTGGTCGCCCAACGCCTTGGTGTTGCCGGAGCCGTCTACGGTGCCGTAGGTGTAGTCCTGTTCCAGGCGGAACGACCGGGGCTGTAGCTGCAAGGCACCTTCCGACAAGGCAGGGTTCAGATAGAGCAGTTTGTCGACGACTTCATAATTCGTAAGGTTCGCAGGATCGGTCTGGTCGGTCAGGTCGCCCGTTCCCGGCGTTGGGAACACGCCGCCTCGCCAGAATTTCACCCACGGGTCGCCCACCGTGAATCCGTTCAACCTGTTGACAAAGTTTGCATTGATGTCCTCGCGCGTCCAACGGCTATTGGTGTCGCCGATGATGAGTTTCGGGCGGTTCGGGTCGGCCGCGTTCACGGCATCGGCCAGTTGGTTCCATTGCTGTTCGCGCGACGAAACTACATCGCCGGCATCCATGTGCAGCACATATACGTCGATGAGCGTCCCGTCGCTCAGCGTCATGTCGTAGTGGCGATAACCCTTCTTCACGTATTGGTTGCCGTCGGTATCGGTTCTGTCGTTCCAGCGCGTCCAGCTCTCACCTGATGCCTGCACCTGCGCCCTCTTCCAGATCAGGTTCAGGCCGTCGGTGTCGAAGGGGAAACCGCTGAAGATGCCACCCACGCTGAGCGTAGTACGTATCGTTCCGCTATCGTACTCATCGTTGAGCGATTCCATCAGTGAGCCGTGGTAGTTGAAGTCCTCGCTGACACCGATGAAGTCATATCCCTTCTGCTTCAGATACTTACTGATGAGCTTCGTGCCGTCGCTGCCCGGGCCGTCGGCATTCAGTTCGAAAGTAAGGACTTTCTGCGGCAATCCGTCTACGTTCAGCGCTGCCGCCGTGAAGTTAGCCAGTACCTGATACTCATAGAGTCCTTTGCATGTCAGCCGCACGTCGTCGAGCTTGAAGAACGTCTGCGTCTCGCTCTCATGTCCTTCAACCCACCATGCCCCATAGCTGCCGGCCGTAATGGTGAACACGCCGTCTTCTCCCACCACTACAGGCACCGAGACAGGAATGCCCGTCGCATCATTCACACCCGTTGCTGTTACCTTTTCGCCATTGCCTGATAGGTAAACCTCGCGCCCGTCCCATGTGCAGACAACAGCCGAAAGTTCGTACACTCCGCTCGGCACATTCTCCACCACTTGGCTTACGCTCAGCGCACCCGACCACCAGTGGTAGGCATTAAACAGCCAGTCGCCCTGCTTGCCCGTCATCGTGTAATCGCTGCGCACGGCAATCTCTAGGTCGGTGCCGTCGCCCTGATAGTCGCCGGCAGAACAGTAGGTTGTCCAGCCCGTCAGGTCGCCCGTCTCGAACGACGGATTCGTGATGAGCCACGTGGCATCCACGGGGCTCTCCTCGCTGGCACCAAGCAGGCGACGGCGGTTGTCGTTGGTATTGCCTGCCAGCACGGGCAGCGCTGTCATCATGCAGAGCATGGTCAGTAGTCGAAGTATCTTGTTCATGTCCTATTTTGTAAAGATTGCTGCAAAGGTACATAAAATTCCTGAATAGTAAGCCAGTCCCTTTCTTTTTTTATGTCATGTCCGCATCACGCAGGGGCGCGATGCGCTCCTTGAGACTCTCGTCAATCATGAAGCATTGCTGCGAATCAATCATTGCCAGGTGGTCAGTCGCCACCATGTCGGTCTGGCGGCCATTTAACTTCGTGTGGCCAAACACCTGAAACACCTTGTCCAACCCGTATGCCTTCGGCGTGTCGGGAACGGCATGTTCGCGAATGTCGGCCCACAGCACGCTGCCCGTCTTCTCGCCGAACCACGAGCGATAGGTGCCGACGGTTGCCAGCATCTCCTGCCCCTGACCGTCATCGTCCAACAAGTTGATTCTTTCCACGATGACAGGGTCAGCCAGAGAAACATCGTGGTCGGGCAGCTGCCACACACGGTCGTTCACCTTTTTCAGCCAATAGAGCGTCATTCCCGCATGCGAGAATACATAAGTTACGCCGCCGACTACTTCCATGTGGGCAATCTGAAACAGCTCCTTCCATTCCGCAAATGCCTGATGATAACGCTCCCAGTTTCCGATGTCCATGCGCGTGCCGCCCGCCTCGTCGCGAAACTGTTCCGAGGCATAGTGCTGGTCGTGGTTACCCTTCAGGAGAACCACCTTCTCCGGATGCTTCTCCTTCAGTGCCACAATCTCCTGCAGATTCTCAAAGATGTCGTCGGCCAACTCATCCCCATCAGCATACGGATCGAGGTAGTCGCCCAGAAACACCACCCTGTCGACCTCCTCCAGATACCTCTCTACAGGCTCCTTCCAAAACAGCCGCCCATGCACATCGGGCACCACCAGTACTTTCTTCGTCATCATTTCATTATCTCATTGTTTTCCGCTTACAAATATACAGTTTTATTTTGAAAAATGGTAGTAACGTGATAAAAATCATTGATTTATAGAAAATAAAAAGGCATCACTTTTCAGTATTTCTTTGGTGCAAAGGTAGCCTAACATCAGGCTAATAACAAAGGAAAATAGCTAAAAAGTTCTGATTTTTAGAAATAATTATCAGTATTCTTTTGAAAATCAAAACTTTTTAATAACTTTGCAACCGAAATGAGAATAGTATCACATAGACGATTAGTTGAGTTCTACTGTTCGGAAGGACATGGAGACGCGCAGGCTGCACTTGAACGATGGTATGACATCGCAGAAAAGGCAGAGTGGAAGAACCTGTCGGATATAAAGGCAGATTTCCCCTCGACAGACTACGTAGGAAACCAACATTATGTCTTTGACATCAGGGGTAACAAATATCGACTTGTGGTGGTAGTAAAGTTTACAATCGGGCATATCTTCATCCGATTTGTAGGTACGCATAGTGAATACGATAAGATAGACGTTTCAACGATATAAAATAAAGGAGGTACGAATATGGCAAAGATTACAAAAGAACAATATGAATTCGCATTGGCACGCATTGAGGAACTGCTGCCAATGGTGGATGACAATACACCTGCCAACGACCGCAATGCTGTGGAGTTGACAATGATGTCGGATGTCGTTATAGACTACGAGAAGGAGCACTATCCCATAGGCAAACCTACTGTAGCTCAGTTGATACAGTTGTCGTTGGACGAGAAGAATATGACTCAGAAGCAGTTAGCTACAGAGATTGGGGTCAGCCCTTCACGCATCAGCGACTATGTTTCCGGCAGGGCAGAACCCACATTGAAGATTGCCCGGTTGCTTTGTTCCACCTTGGGGATAACGCCAGCAGCAATGTTGGGATATTAAATGGTAAAACCTAAAGGGAAAGGCACATATTCTTCCCTTCAAGTCCTTCGAGGTGATGAGTCCTTGGGATTTAGGAGGTGATGGAAAAGGGCTCAGTCGATAATTAGTGGGGATTTCATTCGTTACTCCCCAAGAAAGAGATTCGTTTCAGCGGCAGCATGTTCTTGTCATCGTCGGTCATCTTGTCATAGTATTCCTGCCACATCTCTATAAACTCGTCACCATCAATAAGACGCAAGAACTTATCACTTCCAGAAGCAGCATTACGGGCATCAGCCGAATAGGTGCCACTCGTGACGAACAAAGCAATGTCGCCAGCCTTCAATACGCCCGACAATGCACGAACATCAGAAGCACCAATAGCCGTGGCGGGTTTATGCTTCACTTGCACTTTGATGCGAGGGGTCTGTGCGCCAAGCGGATCCAAGTAGACAATAATATCTATTCCTCCGTCCTTACCTTTCGGAGCCACGAATGACGTGTGATAGCCCATCGCGCGTAATAGAGCAGCCACCATGTCCTGAAACTCGTATGGGCTTTTCGAGACGATGTAACGCTTGATTCCTTCTCTGGCATCAGATTCCAGTAAATCAAGGTCCAATGAGTCCTTCATATCTCTTGTATAGTTTTTAGTCCATTGGTTTAATCATCGGCTCATCTGTGCCAAACTCTTGCTCAATGAGTTGCTCCATGCGTCCCTGCTTGGCATAGGGAACGGTATCCACTTGCCGGAAATTACTTTGTTCAGGCTGTATAGAAGAATCGAAACCAAGGATGTAGCGGGTAGCAATGCGGTAGATGATTTCAGTCGGTGCAAAGCCGTACACCTGCTTCTGCAGGATGTGCAGAATACGCTCACGGTCGTCAGGAATGAGCCTGCGCATTTCTACATTGTTGTAAAGGCGGCGTACAATCTCGGTGATATATAGACCTGACTTCATGTAGAGGTCGGCAAATGTCTTCCCTGGGTCTTCAAAGATATGGGGATTCTCCTCTTCCAGTAAGTCCACCATTTTCTTAACTACCCATTTGGGGGTAAAAATTTGGTTGGTCTTCTGTGGCGGGATGTAGTCGAAGATGTCCTCGTCGAGGTTTTCATCGAAGTAGTTGGCCAATGCTTCTCGCTTCTGCCTGAATACAGCTATAGAGTCATCGAACACCACCTCATCAAAAAGGTCGCCATCGAAGTGCTTACTCACACCATCCTCTGTGTATTCGCCGCCATCACGCAGAAAGCGGAAGTCCTCCAGCGTGATGCCCGTCACCTCCTCGAACACTTCAGGAGTTACGATCTGATCGAAGTTGGCAAGCCGCAGAGTTCCATCGTCATAAGCCATGATGAAACTGGGTATGGTGCGCGAGAATCCCCGCAGGTGGGCACGCACTTCATCCTCAATATCACGCTTCTTTCTGTTGGCGCGGTCAGTCTCAATACGTTCTATTACCTCACGCGGCTTTTCCTTTACTACTTCATCAATTTGTTTGTTCAGCGAGCTGGTCAGATCTTGCATTGCCTGCTCCATGTCCTGCCTGAAAGCATCATCGGCAGCGTTAACGGCTTCTTCCGTTTCAGCCAGGCCGACAGCTTCCTGATATCTCACTTCTGCTATGCGTGTCTGTTGTTGGTAGTCGCCGCGTATCTTGTCCAATTTCTGGCGAACCTCCTTCGTAGCATCCTTTGATAGTCGTTCTGCCTGCTTCTGGGTGAGACCGTAGTTGGCAGCAGCAGGTTTGACGATGGTTGCCTCAATGGTCTTGGCTATGTGATTCTCTATTTTGTTGATACTCCTCATCACTTCAGCCGACTGCCTTTCGCGCGCCAAGTCTGTGCATTCCTCTTGTAAGTTCTCGAAACTCTCGAACACCTTATCGCCAAAAACATTCTGCTCCTGCCCGATGATGATTTCCTCTGGCACTAGGGCGTTGCCTTCGCCATCCACCTGCACCTGTCCTGCCTCTCCGAGTGCGACATTGGTGCTACGGCCACGGTCTTCATGGGCCTTGTCGAGTTTCTCCAGAATGCCCTGCACCACGCCGGGAGCACCGAAGATATTGGCAATGTTCTTAAACAGAAAGTTGCAGAGGAATCCCCTGCTGACCACTTCCTGCGACTTGATGCTTCGCGGAATGGAAAGCACCTGCCGGGCATCTATCTCCACCATCCGTCCGTCTTCATCCTCGGCAATGACGGGGAAGAAGTTGAGCAGCCGCCGAATGTTTTCCTCTCTCGTGGCAGGAGTGCCACCGCTTGCAGCTGTTTCCGTGCGGAGGTTGTTGGCAAAATCATCGAAGATGATGAGTGTGCGGGCCGGATCGAAGTCAAACACGTAAGCGTTCTCCTTACTATAGAGTTGGCCGCCACGCGTGATGTTGCAGGGGTTCTGAGCACGGAATGCAGCCTGCATGTAGAGCGAAGGACTCTTCATGTTGCTCAGCATGAGCACACCGCTCCACTCCGGTATGGTAACGCCCGTGGTCAGTTGACCCACGCTCAGAGTAATGGTCCTTTCATGATGAGCAATGGCATCCTTCACCCTATTATATGACCGGGTAGCCTCAGCATCTTCGCTCAATCGTCCGTCGCCAGCTGCCAACACTATTTCGTAATCCTCAAAGCCCGAACCGTCCTCTTGTAGCAGGCGAGCCAGCGCCCGTGCACTCTCTACTCGGTTCAGCAGCCAGAGCGTGTGGGCCAACTCGGTGCGCAGGTCTTCGGTGGAGAAAGGAAACTTCTCTTGAGTCACCAAAGCATGCAGAAACTTTCTTACATCCTGTTCATAGACAAATTGTCCGCCCTCAGTCTTGAAGAATTCGTTCAGGTCGAAGGCATATTCCGTCGTTCCCTCCTCGTTATCGTTCAGGTTGATACCTTTCTTCACTTCCTGACGCACGATGTCGCTCATGCGGTAAGTGAAGAGATTCAGCCGTGGCATGTCTTCATAGGGATTATGGTCGAGGCTGTCCCAACTCTCCTTGGCCTCTTGCTCCTCGGCATAGCTCCAGTTGAAAATCTGCTCCTTCGCAAACTGTCCGCCGGCAATAGCTTTGAAGGGCGTGCCTGAGAGGTGAAGGGTGAACTGGCGCTGAATGTTGTCGAAGGCACGATCAGTACGCTGAGTGTCCACGCCTTCATGAGCTTCGTCGATGACGAGCAGGTCCCACTTCAGCTGTCGTATCCACTCCAGTTTGTTATAGGTACCGCCGAAGTAGACAGAGCCCTTCAGCCCCTGCAGACTCTCGAAGCATATTTGGCCATCAAAGCCGTCGCGTGCTCCAGGTGTTTTAAGCCAATTGACGAACTGCTGACGCGTCATCACGTGCGGTTTGTCGCGCATGGCATCATTGTCGCTTACAAAGCGGAAACCCGTCTGCCACCCAATGAACTGCTCGAAGTCGTCATACCATGAGTTGGCGATGCTCGGACGATTGGTCACGATGAGCACGTTAAGTGGCTTCGCCTGCTTCATTCGGCGAATCAACTCGTAAGTGGTGAGCGTCTTGCCGAAGCGGGGCTTGGCATTCCATAGGAACTTGCGCTTGCCGACATCGAGCGGAGCCGACTGCCGGATGTAGTCTAAAGTCATGCTGACAGCCTCTTCCTGCTGGTCGCGCAGCACGTAGGTAGCCCCCATCGCTGTCTTTGGATACTGTCTGGAAGCAAACTCATTGAAGAAAAGCAACGACTGCGGTCCGTCAATCTGAAACCACTCTGTTCCGGGGTTGCGCTCTACGTTCTTGCGTTGTTGCAGAAAGTCGTGGAAGTCGTGGTCGCTGAAGTATTCGCCACTACCGTCCTTATAGAGGGCGTTGTCCTGCCATTGCAGTTCATAGTCCACCCAGGCGGTATGCACCTGCTGCCTGATGCGCCGCTCCACGCCGTTCTTCGTCTCGCCAATCTTCGTCCACCCCTCATGCTTGGGGTAACCGGGAGTCTGATAAGCGTATATCATCGGCACCACGCGCCGGAAACTACTGATTCGGGTCTTGTCTTTCATCATCATTGATACTTAGAATTTAAGCACTTTTTTCTTCTTTTATTTGGAGGATTGCAGAATAATACCTATTTTTGCAACAAAAATATAAAAGTTATGACTGCAATACAAATGAATGCCGAAATACTCCGCAATATGAGCATTATTGCTGAGGATGAAGCCTTGCTGAAGCGGGCTGCCAAATATCTGCGCAAGCTTGCTGCTGAAAAGCAGGCAGACCCAACACTTCTTACGAAGGAAGAGTTCTTCCGTCGTGTAGATGAAGGCCGCGAAGAAATTCGACGCGGAGAGGGTATCCGATTCTCGGATCGTGAAGAGATGAACAAATGGCTCAATTCGCTCTGAGTATGTACGACATCATTTTTTCTCAGAGAGCGAAGCAGGACATCTCGAAGCTTCGTCGTGACGATCCAAATGCACACAAAAAAGTGGTGAAGCTGATCAACGAGTTGATGGATCATCCTCGAACAGGCACAGGTCACCCCGAACAACTCTCGGGCAACCGTGCAGGTCAATGGAGTCGAAAGATTACGAAGAAGCATCGACTCGTCTACGAAATCTTCGATACAGAGGTTCACGTAGACGTTATTGCTGCCTATGGGCATTATGATGACAAATAGTGAGTTCGTCATGCCATTTCTTTTACTTTCGTCCTGATAAAATTCCGCTCCTGCTCGTCTAAACCATACTTATCGAACAACTGCTCGTCAATCTCTGCAATACTCTTACTCCAGTCGATGTCGGAAGAGGAGGTGAAGTCTTGCAGGGGGACGTAGGCCCAAGTTGGTTTGGCGTTATTTTGAGTAACTTTTAGGATACCGAGCATAGTACGGACAAATTTTGTCTTGATATACTTTTCAATAGCTTGAACTTCTTTAAGAGAATCTGATGCTCCTACAGAAATAAAGGTTTCTGTAAAAGCAACTGATGGGTTACATATAACAGGAGGACTAAGTGGTTCTCCAAACAATCCACTACCACTTGCTTTTGCTACCAAAACCTTATATTGGTTTAAATTATCCACTGGCACTATATAATCTTCACGAAACCATCGATAGATACGTTCTCCGTCTTGAATTCCAAAAACTTGTATATAACCATGATGATCAATAGGCTTTTCTTTTGCAAATAATCTAGGCATTCGTTCAAAACAACTTGGAGCAATACGCCTATCAGCTGTCTTCATCATTTCTTCTGGCTCCTCTTTATAGGCTTTATCAGAATATCTATAAATACCGCGATTGGTAACAATTTGTGTAATACTTTCTTTAGTCTTAAATTGTACCTTTTTTAAGATTGTATTTAATTCGTGGAATGAGGTAAAAGTCTTAATGGCCCCAAATGCTTTGTCTGAATCATGATAGGTTATTACTACTCCCCCCTTGATATCTGTATTTGAGAATATTTTACTACTATCTTGCTCATAATAGAGAACTTTTAAATGCTCATCATTAAGCATTTTATTATTCCATCCTCTAGGTGTCCCTCCAGCATTAAACAAAAAGCGAGCAGGTGAAATTAATTCAACTACATTTCCAATTTTAAAAGACTCGTCAAAGAAGAAATGATACAATGGCGTATCACTCTCATTGGCACCTTTTGCTTCTTGCTGATACGGCGGATTCCCAATAATTACGTCGAACTTCATGATATCTTGGTTTTTAGTTATTTTCCTTTTGATGTCGTTTACTTTGATAGCTTTTCTTTTCTGCCAGTCCATAATTTTGCAAAGTGGAGCAGGAGGCATTGCTGGGGCTTCGTCGAAAAAAGAGAGTTGCGTCTTGGTCTCTTCCTTCTTTTCTCGTGGAATGCGGTAAGTAAGGCCATCCATCTGCCAAAGGTTCCAGGAGATGATGCCGGCAAAGGCTTGCAATAGCGTTGTGTCGGGATGATGGCCGAAACGAGCCGTGTAATGGTCAACAAAAGTGTAGAGAAGGTTTTCGCGTGCCAGCAGCAGACTGTCGCCCTGCCACTCGTAGCCATACGTACTTTCGAAAGCCTGCCTTACTTGGGTAAGCCACTCCTCGTCGCTCAGTTGTTGGCCGTTGACCAAACGAAGTTTTCTGTCGAGCATGCCCACGCGTTCACCGAGGCCGATAGGCTCGCCTGTTGTCGCATCGTAGCGCGAAACGAGGAAAGGGGCTTCGCCGCAGGTGAGTTCCAGCGTGCGCGAGTGGATGTCGATGTCCACATAGTCCACCATCTTCTTTACTACCCATGCCGGTGTGAACACCTCGGCCATGTCTTTCGAGCGATCAGTCTGCTCGGCCTTGGTCTTGAGCACACGCGGGCGGATTACCATGCCGTGTTCGCCCGTAATCAGATGAGGCAGAATTTGAGCATGGTAGTCGTATTCCGGGCCTGACGCCTCATAGTCGTGCGTCGCCCAGAAGATGTTCCGGCCTGTTGTATGGTCGCGCAGAAGCGTGTTGAGCACGTCTGCCGACAATGCCAACAGGTCGTCCTCCCTAACGTCAACCGTCAGGAGGTTCTTTTCTTGATCTGGCATTATTTTGCGTTTATAGCATCAGACAAAAAACACTTATCGGAAATCGTTTGGGCTTCTCTGCATTAAAGCCTCTATGAACGAAAGAAGCGTGTCCGCTCCTTACCGAACATAGAGGCTCTCGCATAGCCCATCTGAATGATAAGTGACGTCCACGCTATAAGCGCGGACAATCACAATTATTCAGAATTCAGATCATTTGAAATTTGCGAGATTTCTATGTTCTCCTAATAACTGTTCATGTCTTTTTTGAATATTCACCCACGAAAGTCGTACCGGCACCCTGCGCTCAAGGTTGCTTGCCCAAAAGATGGGCAATGTCGCTTCACGACCGTTAGCCAGTACTTGAATGCAAAAATACAAAAAAGTTTTTGAAAAGGCACAAAAGCAACTGAAAAAGTTACTTGGTGATGGAAAAATTTGAAGGAATTATACATTTTCCCTCTCAAATGTAAGGACGCGGCAAGGAAAAAACACTTCACAAAAAAAATGTTGAGACAGGGTGTCACCCGTCACCTTCGAACTTAAACTACTTGTTTTCAGAGAGTTATGCAGGTGATGGGTTGAAACAGGGTGTCACCCTGAAAAAGGCTGCTAACCAGCGAGTTGGGGACACTGGGACGGGTGACGGAATGACGGGAAAATGGCGGTATGAAGACGCGAACGGTTTACCAGTTTTATTACCAGCACGTGGTAATACTTGTACTAGGCCGTGGTAATACTTGTACCAGGCCGTGGTAAAGACATTACCAGGCCGTGGTACAAGTATTACCAAGGCGTGGTACATCCGTGGGAATGTAGCTGAGTAGCAAACAAAAAACGCGAGTGCAATTGAAAACAACTGCACTCGCGTGAACAGAACCGTTCTTTTTTGCGTGACTATTCCACGATGACGAGGCCGCCCATGGGTTGAAGGGTAACGCGGGCCTTACCGTTCTGGTCGATCTTCAGGGTCTTCATGACGGGCGTGGGCCAGTAGGGAGCCTTGGCCTTCGGGTCCTTCTTCAGGGCTTTCTGCTGGGCTTTCAGTGCCTTTTTGTCGGCTTCGTCAACATAATAGGTGACGGTCTTGCCGGCGAGCATCGGAAGACTGAGCGTGAGCGTCATGGGCTGGTCGGTGCCGTTGATGCCGCCTACATACCACTTGCCATTGGTAGCCTTGCGGGCGATGACAGCGTAGCGCGTGGGATAGCCGTCGATGTAGCGGGTCTCCTGCCAGGTTGTGGGCACCTGGCGCAGGAAGTCGAGTTCGAACTGCGGCAGGTCTTGCAGGTTGTTGGGATACATGGCCACGCAGTTCACGGAAGTCTGATTGGTGATGGCGGTGGCGAGTTCGAAGATGTCGCCGGTGAAGCGCTGGTGGCGGCTCTTGTTGTCGCGGCTCATGTAGCGGTTCATCATCATGCCGCCCCAGTCGAAGGAGCCCACAGCATTGCGCGAGAAGGGATGCATGGCCATCTCGAAGCCTTCCTTGCGGGCGTGGTAGTCGGTGAAGAACACGTTCTCGCTGGCCAGTGCAGCCTCGGAGGCTACGTAGTTGGGATACATGCGCTCCCAGCCGCGGGGCATCGTGCAGCCGTGGAAGATGCACTGGATGCCGTAGTCGTTGGCGTCGCTGAGGATGTCCTCGTAGAGGCGCATGGTCTCCTGCTTGTCACCGCCGAAGAAGTCCACCTTGATGGCCTTCACGCCAATGCGCTTCATCCACGCCATGTCCTGCTTGCGCTTGATGGAGTTGTTCATCACGCCACGCGGTCCTTGCGGGGCATCGTTCTCCGAGCCATTGGAGTTGTACCAGAGCATGAGCTTCACATTCTTCGTCTTGGCATAGGCGGCGAGTTCCTCGATGCGGTCGTAGCCAATCTGCGTGTCCCAGAGTCCATCGACGAGGCAATACTCGAAGCCCATCTCAGAGGCGACGTCGATGAGCTTCACCTGGTCGTCGTAGTTGGTGGCGTCGTCTTGCCAGACGAGCCACGACCACGTGTAGCGACCGGGCTGATACTGCTCGCTGGGCTCATAGAGCGGATCGACGACGTCGAACTGCACGGTGGTCTCGACGATGGGAGCCAGCGTGGTGCCGACGGTGATGGTGCGCCAAGGCGTGAAGCCAGGCAGCATGATGCTGGCGGTGGTGGAGCCGAAGCCGTTGTTCTCGCCCTGCTGCGGATAGTCGACGGTGTAGCCCGTGCCTGCCTTATAGTCGGAGAGGCGTGCGCCGCAATACTGGCTGGTGACACCGGTCTCGGAGATGAGGAGCCAGAACCCACCCCCTGCCCCTCCCGAGGGGAGGGGAGTTTGATTGGTTTTGAAGAGGCACGGGAACGTGTAGCCGACGCCGAAGCGAGAGGCTTTCGTCATCGGGGCATCGGGGGTGTATTCCTCCTCGTAGCTGGGCTTGGTGCGCTCCCAACCCGTCATGGGTTTAATTTGCGGGCAGAGGAAGGTGGTGGTGCCGTCGGGAAGGTTGAAGGCGGTAGCCTCGCGCTCAACGATGGCGCACTTGGGGTTGTCCTTCGGCCCGCGACCAAGCTGATAGCAGAAAGCCACGTCGTTGTCGGACACCTGGAAGATGACGCTCATGGGAATCTTCTTCTCCGTTGCGAAGTCTACTTGCAGGCGGTTGGCCTTGTAGGTGATGTCGGAGCACTTCGTGGTGCGCATCTGGTAGTGCTTGTTGATGGGCATCTGGCGTGCCTTGTCCTGCATGGTGAGTCCACGGGTGAAGTCGCCGAGGTTGGTCACGAGGCCCAGTGCAGAAGGCTTCACCACCTCGGTGCCGTCGTAGCTGACGCTGTAGGTGGCGCGTCCGTCGTTGCAGGCGATGGTCACTTGGAGCCGTCCGTCGGGCGAGCTCACGGTCTTGTCGTTGGCGTAGGAGGCAAGGGAAGCAAACAGGAGCAACCCCAAAAGCCTACCCCCAACCCCTCCCTGAAGGGAAGGGAAGAGCCTACCCCCAACCCCTCCCTGAAGGGAAGGGTGGTTGAATACTTTCTGGAATAAAGAAATCTTTTTCATTCGTATAAATCGGTTTGGTTTGTAATTCTTGCGAAATCGCGGAGGAACTCGGCGAAGCCATCGGCACAGGCGTCGGCAAAGCGACGCCCTTTCTCGGCGGTGGAGAGGGCGGGATTGCCGATGCCGGTATCCTCGGTGACGAGTGTCCAGTGGCGCGGCATCCAGACCTTGCCTTCGCGCAGAGCGGGAATGGCAAACTGACGGCTGCGGCCCTCGCCAGCCTCGTCGAGGCGTACGAGCTCCGGGTGGTAGTGCATCATCACGGAGGTCTCTATCTCGTCAGCATGGTCGCCCGGCTGGTCGAAGTAGTCGCGGGCCGGTGCCATCTTGAACCATTCGGCGGAGGCGAGGAAACACCCACCCCCATCCCCTCCCGAGGGGAGGGGGGCTTGATTAGCTTCAGAGGGTTCATTAGAAAGGGTATTCAAACTCCCCTCCCCTCGGGAGGGGTTGGGGGTGGGTATATCCCTAATCATCTGCTTGAAGGAGTTGCCGCCGTGACCGTTGATGATGAGGAGGCGGCGCATGCCTTGATGAGCGAGGGAAGCCACGATGTCCTTTAGGATAGCAAATTGCGTTTCGTAGTGATAGTGGATGCAGAAGGGCAGGTCGCGCTGGCCGGGATTCTGCGACCCCATCATGACGGGCGGCAGCACCATACAGCGCACGCCATAGCGGTCGAGGGCGCGCTGTGCAGCATCGACGGCGACGGCCTGCGAGAGGATGCAGTCGGTCATGTAGGGCAGGTGCAGGTTGTGCGGCTCGGTGGCTCCCCAAGGCAGGATGGCCACGTCGTATTTGAAATGTCGGGCGACGCCGTAGGTGGAGACGGAAAGGTCTATTTCTCTGTTCATAAGTAGGTAATAGGTAAGAGGTAATAGGTAATAGGTGATGATATGCTATGAGGGGTGAAAGGTGAAGGGTGAAGGGTTAGTCAAATATCCAGGGCTCGGGGTGCTTTGATACCTTTATCTTAAACGTCGATGCTGGTAGGCCGAAGCCGTTGACGAGGTTGGCACGCGTGAAGGGCTGCCAGGCGTAGCGCACCTCGGCGGGCTCCGCCACTTCGGGACAGGAGAGAAGGACAAAGAGGCCGTCGACACGTGCTTCTGCCGGGTGGAAGATGCCGTCGGGACCAGCCACTTCGAAGCCAACGATGCGATTGCCGGAAGAGGCGTGGAGCCCCTTATTGCCGTCGTAAACGCCAAAGAACGCCACCCTTACGCAGCCATCCTTGATGTCGGCACCGAGCACGCGTGGCGACTCACCGACCTCACGATGGCGATAGGTCCAGAGGAGGGCCGTGCGCGCCAGGCGTTCGCCGACGGGGCGTTTCAGCCGATAGTGCACGTCGAGCGAGTCGCCGCAGTCGTAGCTCACCACCATCTGCGAGCTATAGTCGCCAGCCAGGCGGCGCTGACTATCGCGGAAAGCAGGCCACGACGGACGGTTGAGGCCTGATAGCTGTACGTAGTGGAAGGGGAGGTTTCGCCGTCCGAAATACTGCCGCCAACTGTCGCGCAGCAGTCGGAAGAGCCGCTCATGGAGTTCGATGTTGTGGGCATTCGACTCGCCCTGATACCACGCCACACCTTTTATATTATAATGGTCGAGTGGCAGTATGCCAGCCTCGAACATGTAGCAAGGCTCGTAGGGATGGCGCTGTCGGCGCGTGCGGTTGAGGTCGGGCTGCGATTTCCCGTCCTTCTCGACGTTCACCGCCTGCGCGATGTTCTTCAAGGCTCGCCCTCGTGCCCACGGCTGTCCGTAGTCGCCGAAGTACCAGTCGGTGAGGATGTTCGGGAGTTTCTGCTCCAATGTGTGGCGGTCTATCCACGACTCGGTGGTGGTTCCGCCCACAGCATTGCAGATGATGCCGACGGGCACCTGCAGCGAGTCGGCCAACACGCGCCCCATGTGGTAGGCAATGGCCGAGAAGTCCTTGATGGTTTCAGGCGTAGCCGCTTGCCAATGGGGCTTTCTCAGCAATCGCAGGTGGTTGACCGAGTCGCAGACGGCCGCCGACCACTCGACGTTGTCGGTGGGATAAAGGGTGGAGAGAGGCAAAAGCCTCACCCTCTCCTGATACCCACCCCCCTCCCCTCGGGAGGGGATGGGGGCTTGATTAGCTTCAGAGGTAGTGTTATCAGCAGAAAGAGTGTTCAAACTCCCCTCCCCTCGGGAGGGGCTGGGGGTGGGTTTCATTTCCATGTTGGACTGACCGGAGCAAAGCCAGACTTCGCCGACGTAGACGCTGTCGAAGGAAATCGTGTTTGTTGAAGAAGGGCGCTTCTGGGACTTTGAGGATTTGACTCGTTTCCACTCGCGGTTCCCCTCCTTTTGGAGGGGTTGGGGGAGGCTCTCGAATGTCAGGCGGTAGGGACCACCGGCGACGACGGAGGGGAAAGCCACGCACCAGCGGCCATCGGCGGAGGTCGTGGCCGAGCGTTGCAGGTTGTTGAAGGTCACGCTGACCACATCGCCGGCGTTGGCGGTGCCGTGAAGCTCGATGCTGTCGCCACGCTGCAGCACCATGTTGTTGCCATACATCGGCGACGGCTGCAGACCACCATAGTCGCCCGTCAGAGCCGAATAGACGGTTCGTGCCAAGATGGCAGCGCCCTCGGCATTGGGGTGCAGGGCGTCGGGAAATAGGTCGGGGTGACTGTAGAGTGGCGTGTGCAGGTCGATGAGACCGACGTCGGCGGTGGTGGCGATGCGGCGGATGGTTTGCTGGATGGCCTCATGCCAGTCGCGCGTGCCACTCTGGAAGCGTGGATGACGATGGAAGATGGGCGTCATCAGGCAAATCCAGATGCGAGCCTTCGGATTGGCCACGCGGAAGGAGTCGATGAGTGCGCGGTAGTCGCCGATGAACTCATCGCCGTAGTTCGGCCAGTTGCGCGGGTCGGTGTCGTTGAGTCCGAGATGAATCACCACGAGGTCGGCCTTGAAGTCGAGAGCCTGTCGGAATTCCGGCAACTGCGTGTAGGGCCGATGGCCATGACGGAGCAGCGTGGCTCCCGAGTGGCCGAAGTTCTGCACGTCGTACTGCGAGCCCAGCAGTTGCTGCAGCACCACGGGATAGGCCGTGTGCTCGCGGTCGCGCAGCCCGTAGCCATAGGTCACGCTGTTGCCCACGCAAGCCACGCGGAGTTTCTCCTTGGCCAGCAGGGAAAGCGGCAGCAACAGGAGTGCAAAAATGAGAAGTCGTTTCATCTGGGACAGGTTAGGATGGGGAACGCGGATTTATTTATAGGTAAATAAGATTATCGGCAGGGGTAAATCCCTATTAGTATTGAGACAAATTCTAACCCCGAGGGAGTGGCAGAATGATCTGTCGCCCCTTCAGGGCTATTTATTTATAGGGCGAAATGAGCAGGGGTTCCGCTTCGCTTCACCCCTGCCTGTATTCTTGTCGCCCCTTCGGGGCCAGATCATCACAGCGGCTTGTACTCCACGAAGGCCTCCATAGCCTCGTAGCAGGCCAGGCCGAGGTCGTCGTAGAGTTTGGCTGTGCCGCGGTTGCGGTCTTCGGCACGCTGCCAGAACAGGCGCTCGTCGTTGCCAAGGAACGGGGCGCTCTCCATCTGCGACTGGTGCTTCAGGATGGAGTTACGCTTGGCGCGCAGCTCCTCGGGCGACATGGGCACACACATCTCGATGTTCTCGATTTCCCATTCTGCCCAAGCACCGCGATACATCCAGATGCGGCACTCCTTCAGCCATTCGGCGCCGGCGTTCTTCTCCTCGTCGATGGCAGCCAGGACGGCATCGGTGCACTTGCGGTGGGTGCCGTGCGGGTCGGCCAGGTCGCCGGCCACGTAGATCTGGTGAGGCTTCACGTCGCTGATGAGCTTCTGCACGATGGCCACATCCTTCTCCGACATGGGCAGCTTCTCAATCTTTCCGCTCTCATAGAACGGCAGGTCGAGGAAATGCACGCGATTGAGCGGAATCTGGTTGTAGGTGCTGGCGGTGCGGGCCTCGCCGCGACGGATGAGTCCCTTGATGGTAAGGATGTCGCGCGTGTCGAGGTCGCCCTCCTTCTTGTTCTTCAGGAACTCCTTGATTTCCTTGTACTTGCTGTTGATGACCTCGTCCTTGCCCTCACCGAAAATCTGGTTGAAGCCATTGATGAAGTGCATGAAGCGAGTGACCTCCTCGTCGCCCACGGCAATGTTGCCAGAGGTCTCGTAGGCCACGTGCACCTCATGTCCCTGAGCCACAAGGCGCTGGATGGTGCCTCCCATCGAGATGACGTCGTCGTCGGGGTGCGGCGAGAACACGATGACACGCTTCGGGAACGGCTTGGCACGTTCCGGACGATAGGTGTCGTCGGCATTGGGCTTGCCGCCCGGCCAACCCGTAATGGTGTGCTGCAAGTCGTTGAAAATCTTGATGTTGGCATTGTAGGCCGAGCCATACAGCGCCAAGAGTTCCGACAGACCATTCTCGTTGTAGTCCTTGTTGGTGAGCTTCAGGATGGGCTTGCCGGTCTTCTGGCAAAGCCACACCAGCGCCGAGCGCACGAGCTTGTCGTTCCACTCCAGCGACGTCACCAGCCAGGGGTGCACGATGCGTGTGAGCTTGCCGGCGGCAGCGAGGTCGACGACCACGTGCACGTCGTTGTGCGTCTGCAGGAAGGTGGCGGGAATCTGGTCGGTGATAGGACCTTCCACGGTCTTCTGGATGATTTCGGCCTTACCCTCGCCCCATGCCGTGAGGTAGATGCGGCGTGCGGCCAGGATGGTAGCCACGCCCATCGTCACCGAGCAGGGCGGCACCATTTCGCTGCTGTTCATGCTGCGAGCCATTTCCTCGCGCGACGTGGCGTCGATGAGGATGATGCGCGACTGCGAGTTGAGCGACGAACCCGGCTCGTTGGTGGCAATGTTGCCCATGCGGCCGATGCCCAGCAGCATCACGTCGATGCCGCCGAAGGTCTTGATGCGCTGCTCGTAGAGTCGGCAGTGCTGCTGCACGCGCTCCTGTGCCACCGAGCCGTCGAGCGAGAAGATGTTCTGGCGGTCGATGTCGACATGGTCGAGGAAGCGCTCGTGGAGCAGTTGCAGGGCTGTCAGCTGCGTGTCGGACGTGATGGGATAGTATTCGTAAGCGTTGAACACGATGACGTTCTGGAAGCTCACGCCCTGCTTCTTGTGATAGCGGATGAGCTCGTCGTAGACGGGTGTGAGCGACGTGCCGGTGCCGAGTCCGAGCACGCAGTACTTGCCTTCGCGTTGTTTCTGTTTGATTTCCTCCACCACGGCATAGGCAATGGCTTCGGCAGCCTCCTCCATCTTCGGATAGATGTCGGTGGGCAGTTTTTCCATTCGTGTGATTTCGCTGCGGTCAACGGCCGTCAGCGGACGATAGAATGCTTCTGGTACTTTGTTAAGTACGATTTGTGAACTTAGGTTTAGTCGCATGGTTAAGTGTGATGTTATTTAAGGAGTTCAAGGAGTTCAGGGAGTTCAAGGAGTTCAAGACATATGCCTATGCGCTGAAGACTCCTTTGAAAACCCCGTCCTCACCTCTCTCTCCCGATGATTAATCTTTGATTCCTTGATTGTTGATGATGCCTTGACAATACAGGCTCAGCATTTTGCTGGCTTCTTCCAATGACACGTATAGCTCGTCGAATTGTTGCGGGTCAGTGTATTTCAAGTCTCGCGACAAGATGATGTAGTCCCTGCATTCCTCAATGCTTCCTTCAGAGATATTGAAGTAGCGAAGTTTGTCGGCCTTGCTCAGTTTTTTATAACCTTCAGCAATGTTAGCCTCTATGGAGACTGCTGCCCGTCGAAACTGTGAAGTGAGTGCAAATTTCTCATCGTCGGGGAACTGGCGCGTCACCTCATAAACCTTCAACACGAATGCGTGAGCCTTTTGCCAGGCAAACACGCTCTCAAAGCTATATGTTTTCATAGTTGTAATGTCTTGAACTCCTTGGTAATGTCTTGAAACTCCTTGGACTCCTTGGTAATGTCTTGAACTTCTTGAACTCCTTGAACTCCTTGGACTCCTTGAAACTCCTTGAAACTCCTTGAAACTCCTTGAACTCCTTAAAACTAAAGATTCTCCTTCTCGATGTCCTTGAAGTACTTGTAGGTGGCAACCTTCAGTTCGTCGGTGGCAGCTTCGTCGCAGACGATGATGCCGTGGCGGTGGGTCTGGAGAGCACTGATGGTCCAAGCCTGGCAGACGGGACCCTCGACGGCAGCCTGCAGGGCGCGCGTCTTGGCGTGGCCGTTGACGAGAATCATCACCTCGCGGGCATCCATCACGGTAGCCACACCCACGGTCAGCGCCGTCTTGGGCACCTTGTTCACGTCGCCCTCGAAGAAGCGCGAGTTGGCGATGATGGTGTCGGTGGTGAGTGTCTTC